>Ga0272443_10000312_pt1 | contig 92812 bp, 91 predicted proteins | sample SSMAcet12_FD_193581 | JGI IMG/M metagenome (GOLD analysis project Ga0272443, IMG submission 193581) | Marine sediment archaeal communities from Little Sippewissett salt marsh, Falmouth, MA, United States - SSM-Acet-12 | ecosystem: Environmental > Aquatic > Marine > Wetlands > Sediment ...
CCAGTTATGATAATGTAAGAGAAGTGTATTATTGTAATCAAGTCATTAAGAAGTTAACGCTATGATACAAAAAAGTGTTACCCATGTGTCCGAACATGTGTTACCTATGTCCCCGGTCTATACAGGGATATAGGGGGCTGATAGCCTGATCATATCACGGGTCACATGAATATAACCCTCAACTTATATCACTGCCTGCACCTAAGACCCATAACACATTCTATATTTCCCGAAATTCCCGCCCGCACAACATTAACTTGTCTTTTACCCAATTCATGTTTATGTTTACAGAACAGCTATCATACACATGAAGGAGTTATACAATGGACACCACCAACCCCGTTCTCCCCAAAACCCATACAACCATACGCCAGGACCTTTCGGGTACCCCGGTTACACTGGCCGAAGGCTACAGCTCAGTGGAACTCATCGTTACCGAAACCATGGAGGTAGACGATTACGGCCTTACCCATGGGGGATTTATCTTTGGCATGGCTGATTACGCCGCCATGCTGGCGGTTAATCATCCCAATGTTGTGCTGGCCAGGGCCGATGTATACTTCATGAAACCAGTTGTAACCGGTAACGTGCTGCAGGCATGCGGGAAGATTACCGCCAAAGAGGGGATGCGAAATATCGTGGATGTAAAAATCACCAGGGGAGAAGACGAAGTATTTTCGGGTACCTTCCACTGCCTGATCACCGACACTCATGTACTGGAAAAGAGGAAATAATGCATGGTGGAAACATAATAGCAAATGTATTGCAGGCACAGGATATAACACACCTGTTCACCCTCTGCGGAGGCCACATCGCGCCAATTCTCACCGCCGCCCGTGAAGCAGGGATCCGTGTTATTGATGTCCGTCACGAGGCAAGCGCTGTGTTCGCCGCCGATGCCAGCGCCCGCCTGTCAGGGAAACCCGGAATTGCCGTAGTCACTGCCGGCCCCGGGGTAACCAACGCGGTTACCGCCCTGCAGAATGCCCTTATGGCACAATCACCGGTGATACTCATTGCCGGGGCGGCACCCACCCTGCTGCAGGGAAGAGGGGCCCTGCAGGATATACACCAGCAGTCCATCGTAAAACCAGTGGTAAAGAAAGCCTATTCCATCAAGAAGAACTGCGACCTTGCCCCCGTGCTTGAAAATGCCTTTTCGGTTGCCGCATCGGGAGTGCCGGGCCCGGTATTCATAGAGATACCCATAGATGTGCTTTACGAGGAAGAGCTGGTGAGATCATGGTACGGTACCGCCGGCGCCGCCTCAGGTTCTCACCGCATCAGGGCCAAGATCATGAGATGGTACCTGAACCGTCACGTGGATACAATTTTTTCATGCGACCTCCAGTCACTTGAAACAGGTACCGTAGACATACGCAGGCATGGTATCAGCAATCGCCAGGTTCGCAAGGCAGCCAGAACCATCTTTTCAAGCTCACGACCTGTCATGATAGCCGGCAGCCAGGTTATGCTTGATCCGGGTATGATACCCCAGCTGATAAAAGCCATCGAGGATATCCAGGTTCCCGTGTACCTCACCGGCATGGCGCGTGGACTCCTGGCTGAAGACCACCCCCTGTTAATGCGGCATAAAAGGTCAGAGGTTTTAAAACGGGCAGATTGTGTTCTACTTGCCGGTATGCCTGCCGACTTCAGGCTTGATTACGGCCGTACAATCCCCTCCACGGCCACCCTGATCTCGGTGAACCGCAGCCGTTCCCAACTGAAGATGAACCGCAAACCGGACATCGGCATACATTCCGATCCCTTTCTATTCTTACACGCATTAAGCGGAGAGTTTTCAAGAACGAAAATATCATGGATTTCATGGAACGACGACATTCACACACTGCAGGTAGAACGCGAACAGAAAATCATTGCCACATCAAAAGAAAAAACCGGGTATATCAACCCCCTGCACTTTCTCATAGAACTTAAAAAGCATTTGGGGGAGGACGACATACTTGTGGCCGACGGCGGTGACTTTGTGGCAAGCGCATCATACATACTGCATCCGCCGGGACCCCTCAGCTGGCTCGATCCCGGGGTATTCGGCACACTGGGAGTCGGGGGAGGGTTTGCCCTGGGTGCCGCGGCCGCACGCCCTGGGAAAACTATATGGATACTCTACGGGGACGGTGCCGCCGGCTACAGCCTCATGGAGATGGACACCTTTGCCCGTCACGGTATTCCCGTAATCGCCGTAATCGGCAACGACGCTGGCTGGCAGCAGATAGCCCGCGACCAGGTGGAATACCTTGACGATAGCGTGGCCACACAACTCACCCATGCCCACTACAACCATATTGCCGAAGCATTCGGCGGAAAGGGATACGAAATACGCAACCCCCGCCAGATAAAAGGGACATTACAGAAAGCGAAAAAGGCATCCCGTAAGGGTATGCCCGTGCTGGTAAACGTGCACATCGGAACAACCGATTTCAGGAAGGGGTCTATTTCAATGTAATGGAAGTGAATTAATAAAACTTCTGGCTCATTCCGGAATTCCGGGAAAACTATCATAAGACTATCACTATATGAAACCGCCCGCTTCGCTCGACTTGTGCTGAGCAGCGTCGAAGCATACACGCAGATGATTAGTGATTAGTGAATAGTGAGCCGTGAGAAGTGAACTGATCATCCCGGCATCATCTCACTGTCATTCCCGTATCACCTCACTGTCATTCCCGTATCACCTCACTGTCATTCCCGCGAAGGCGGGAATCCATCCTGTTACAGCAACCCGTCAAATAGGTCAAGCCAGCCGGGATTCTCTTTCTCTATTAGATTTATTTTCCACTGGCGGTTCCACTTTTTCAACTGCTTTTCACGAATGATAGCTTCGTTAACATCATTTGCCTGTTCATAATAAACAAGATCTTTCACTTTATATTTTTTCGTAAAACCTTCCAGCAGTCCTTCTTTATGCTCATACATTCTTTTAACCAGGTTACTGGTAACTCCGATGTACATCGTACCGGTTATTCTGCTGGCTCAGATATATACATAATACTGCATGCTGTTTACTCCTGGATTCCCGCCTTCGCGGGAATGACATTTTTCAGTTTTCACTTAATTCCATTTATCTGCGGTTAAAATAATTATGTAAATTGCTATCTCATGGATTTTTGTTATACAGAACTGTTTTACATTCCCAATAATCCTGAAAGAGTGAAAAAAAATATTAATGAAATTTTCAGGTGGTAAAATTTAATATAATGAGTTATGAGTCTTGAGTCCTATAGACAGGGGACCATCAATTTCATGCATTACTTGGAGGCTCATATGAACAGGGTACTGTCAATTTACAACAGGCTGCAAAAATACCCGCTGGGTAAACGAATCTTCTCGAAGATGGTGTGTTTCAAGGCACCTTATTTTAATACCATAAAACCGGTATTCACAGAACTGCAGCCCGGCAGCTCTACCATTACCATGAAGAAGAGGCGATCGGTAACCAATCATATTGGGTCAGTACATGCCATCGCCATGTGTAACATGGCCGAACTTGTGGCCGGTACCATGGTTGAGGTAACACTTCCAGGGAAATACCGCTGGATACCCAGCTCCATGACTGTACAGTATAAAAGTATAGCCAGAACCAGCCTTACCGCTTACAGCCAGATTGATCCAGGCACCCTGAACCGTGAGCAGGATATCGACATTCCCGTTTGGGTGAAAGATGAGAATGACGAAGAGGTCTTTACTGCCCAGATAACAATGCACATTTCAAAGAAGAAATAGCAGGTTTTTTATAACCCGTATTCCCTTGAATGTATCACGAACACGTCCTCAAGTGAGGGGGTGATCTTCTCAACGTGAAATGAGCGAAAGCCCCCCTGCTTCAACGCATCACGAAGCATGGTCTCCACTCCCTTTTTCTTTTTTGCCAGCACATGCAGGTCGGTACCGAAAAGGGCCGCTTCGTCAACGAAGCTCTGCCGGTTCAGCAGTTCATACACATTAAGAAAGTCATCATGACGCACCAGGAACACCTCGTTGGGCACATTCTTCTTCAGGTTTTCCGGGGTATCCAGCGCGATGATGTTTCCGGCGATAATAAGTGCCATGCGTTCGCTGTGCTCTGCCTCGTCCATGTAATGGGTGGTGACAAATATGGTCTTCCCCTCCTCCGAAAATTTGTATATCTGCTCCCAGAACACCCTGCGCATGAGGGGATCCACACCCGAGGTGGGCTCGTCAAGAAATATGATGGGGGGATCATGTATAACGGCTGTCCCCAGTGCCAGGCGCTGCTTGATGCCCCCCGGAAGCTGTTTTACCACCGAGTTTTTCCTCTTGTGAAGATCAACCATGTCCAGTATATAGCCGATGCGCTGCCTGAGCCTCCCTCCTTCAAGCCCGTAAATACTGCCGAAAAACTGAAGGTTCTCTATAACGGTGAGGTCATCATAAAGTGAGAAACGCTGCGACATGTAACCGATCACCTTCTTAATTTCTTCCTGCTGGGTGAGAATGTCCTTACCCGCCACCTGCCCTTCACCCGAGCTCGGGGCAAGCAGTCCGCAGAGCATTTTGATGGTAGTGCTTTTCCCCGCACCGTTGGGCCCGAGAAATCCGAAGATCTCCCCTTTCTTCACATCAAAGGAGGCTTCGTTGACCGCGGTAAAATCACCGAATGTCCTGGTGAGGTTTCGTACTGATACTGAATATTCCATCGTTATTCCATCCTCTTGTTAAATCTTTTCACGCTCATAAACAGCAGCACCACACCAAGTGCCACCATGGCGGTCATGTCCTTCCAGAGCACAAGGGCACCCACTCCCCGCAGGTATACCCCCCTTACGATGTTCATGTAATAGGTAAGCGGGTTCAAGTATGTCACCAGCTGTACACTTTCAGGCATGGCATATATTGGAAATATAAAACCACACAACAGAATAGCAGGTACAAAAAATAAGAATGATGACAGCATGGCCTGCTGCTGCGTCATGGATATTGTTGAAATATACAGTCCCACTGCCAGCGTTGACAAGATATAGAGAAGTCCTGTGAAGAGCACAAAGACAAAGCTCCCGTTAAAGGGCACATCGAACCATGTAATGGTGAGGGTGGTTACCACGAAAATGATGATAAAGGATACCACCGCGAAGGGTATCATCTTTCCGGCGATGTATTCAAGGGGATGCAGTGGCGAAACGTTTATCTGCTCGATAGTGCCCGCCTCACGTTCTTTAACAATGGACATTGAAGTGAGCATAATGGTTATCAGCGAGATAAGCAGTCCGATGATCCCCGGCAGGTAGTAATTACGGCTTTTGAGTTCGGGGTTAAAGAACACCCGTTGTTCGAGGTCGACACCCGCGGGCATGCGCATGCCTGATTTCTGCCGTGTCCGCACCTGTGTCTGTACCCGTTCCTGGAACTGTTTCATGCTGTATGCCGCGGTCACGTTGTTAAGGTATGACTGCACCACTGAGGCACGGTTTGAATCAGAACCATCAAGCACTATCTGCACCATGGCCGTCCTTCCTGAGCGGATATCTTCTGAAAATCCCTGTGCCACCTGCACCAGGCAGTCGATCTCACCACGGTCAAGAAGGGGCACCAGTTTCTTTGACGAATAGCCGTAGACATACATACTGAAATATGAAGAGCCGGTAAACTCCTCCACAAAGGCCCTGCTCTCCGCTGTCCGGTCATGGTCTACTACCGCCATGCGGACATCGTTCACATCGGTGTTCACCGCGTAACCGAATACCACCATCATGATAATGGGGGGGCCGATCATAACCGCCCGCATCTTCTTGTCCCTGAAAAGCTGGGCAAATTCTTTTTTCAGCATGCTTTTAATGTTTCGCAATTTTATATTATTTTTCATAACTCATCCTCACTCGGGCAGCTGCATCCTGATCTTCTTCATGGCCACGGTCATCACCAGCAGTGTAAAGGCCGCAAGGAACAATATCTGTGTCACAAGAAGTGACCATGCCACTCCCTTTATGGCAATACCCTTGATAACGGTCACCATGTACGTTGCTGGAATCAGATAGGTGATCCCCTGTACAAATACCGGCATATTCTTCACCGGGAAGATAAAGCCCGACAAGATCAGCGACGGCAGGTAGGTAACCACTATGGCCACCTGTATGGACATCACCTGTATCCGGGTGGCAGCAGATATGAGTATTCCCAGGCTGGAGGTACCCACCAGGAAGAGAAAGGCGATCAGCAGAAGTTCAAAGAAGCTCCCCTGCATGGGTACGCCGAACACGAACTTTCCCACCAGGAATGTCAGCACCACGTCAAACACTCCGATAAACAGGTAGGGAATAAGCTTACCCAGCAATACTTCCCGCGGGCGAACGGGGGTGGTGATAAGTGTTTCCATTGTACCCCGTTCCCACTCACGGGATATGGTAAGGGAGGTGATGAGTGCTGATATGATGGCCAGGATTATCACGATAAGACCGGGAATGATGAGATTACGGCTCTCCATCTCCGGGTTATACCAGGTGCGGTTTCGCACATCAACGGGCTCTTTCATACGGGTAATGCCGATACTTTCAAGCATCCCCACCTGTATATCCCTGTTATACTGCATCACTATGGCCTGCACGTACCCCAGGGAAACCGTTGCCGACATTGAGTCAGAACCGTCAACCAGGAGCTGCACTTTAGCTCCCTTTCCGGCACGAAGCCCCGCGGCGAAATTTTTCGGGATTACCATGGCCATGGCGATATCTCCGGTGTCGATCAACCTGTCAATTTCATCGTATCCATTCACGTAAGAATGAATATGGATGTACTCTGTGTGTGAAAACCCCTCAAGAAATTGCCGCGAACTGGATGTCCTGTCCTGGTCATATACCGCCATGGATACATTCTTCACGTCCATGGTGAGGGCATAGCCGAACAGCAAAATCAACAGGACCGGCGCCAGCAGTGACAGGATAAGGCTTCGCGAATCACGCCTGATCTGGATCCACTCCTTGTCGGCAATGGCAGCGATACGTTTCAATGACCTTGAAAATACTTTCACCCCACACCTCCCCTTGCGATAACCTCAACGAATGTATCTTCAAGACCGGGTGTTATTTCCCGGATACTCTTCACGCCGATCTTTTTTTCAGAAAGAACCTGTTTTATTTCACGGGTGAAGGCCTTCCTGTCTTCGGCGAATATTCGCAGCAACTGTCCCGTTCTCACCAGCCTTGAAAACTTTTTACGCTTTTTCAGCATGTCTTCGGCCAGGTTGGGATTATCCGTTTGGATCTCAAGCAGGGGCATTCCCGTCATGGTCTTTACCTTTGCCGGGGTATCAATGTTGATAAACTCTCCCTGGTACATGAGCCCCACCCTGCTGCAGCGTTCCGCCTCGTCGAGATAGGCGGTGCTCACAATGATGGTCACCCCTTCTCCCAGCAGGGTGTAGAGTATTTTCCAGAATTCCCGGCGTGAAACGGGATCTACGCCGTTTGTGGGCTCATCAAGCAGTATAAGCTCGGGACGATGCACCAGGCAGCAGGCAAGCCCCAGCTTCTGTTTCATTCCCCCGGAAAGATTGCCGGCAAGCCGGTCACTGAACTGCCCCAGGTTGCTGAACTCGTATAAACCCGGAAGCTGCCCGCGAATCTCTTTTTCACCCAGGCCGAAAAGCCTGCCGAAAAACCGAATGTTTTCTTCAACGCTCAGGTTTTCGTACAGTCCGAAACGCTGGGGCATGTAGGCAATTCGCTCTTTAACGGAAAAAGGATTTTTAAATATTGATTCACCATGCAGCAAGATTTCTCCACTGTCAGGTACAAGGATGGTGGACAGCATTCGCAAAAGGGTACTTTTACCCGCCCCATCAGGCCCCACTATTCCGAATATCTCTTTCTCACGCACTTCGAAATCCAGGTTATCAATGGCATGCACCCCGTTAAAGCTTTTACTGAGAGACTCTCCCCGTATCACTTTTCTTCCTCCACGTGTACAACGGCATCAGCCGGCATGCCCGGTTTCAGTTTCATTCCGGGATTATCCACGATAAGTTTAACCGCGTATACAAGTTTCACCCGCTCTTCTTTCGTTTGAATGGTCTTGGGAGTAAATTCAGCCTTGTTTGAAATTGACGCTACCCGCGCGCTGAAAGGGGTATCCGGAAAGCTGTCCACAAATACCTCGGCTTTTTGGCCATGCTTTAACAGGCCAAGTTTGGTTTCCCGTACATAAATATTGATCCATGGTTTTTCCAGGTTGGCAATGGTTACCACCGGGGTACCGGGGAATGCCATTTCACCCACCTCCAGGTTCTTTTCCAGCACGATCCCGTCAACCGGTGCGTACAGTACTGCCTGGTCTATTGAAGCCCGGATATAATCATATTGTGATTTTGCAACCCTGTAGGCGGTCAGTGCATCATCCATTTTGCTTCTTGAAACAGACCCCGATTTAAAAAGATCACGTACACGGTTGAGATTTTTTTGCGCGTTTGACAGGTTGGCCTCAGCCTGCAGCTGCTGGGCCTTTAGCTGGTCGTATTCAAGCTCTACTACCAGGTCTCCTTTTTTCACCTGTTCTCCTTCTTCGAAGGGAAGTTTTTCTACCCTTCCCGCCAGCTTTGTGCTTATGTCAATCTCGGTAACCTCGATAGTTCCGCTCCCTTCAATCATGTCACCGTTTTGACCCAGGTGCCGAAATACCTCAAAATATAGTGTTGTGCCGGTAATCACCACAAGTGCTATCACCAGGGGTATAAGTTTTTTCCTGTCTTTCATTTCTGTTCCTCCCCGAAAATTAGATGTTCGATCTCTGTGCCGGTTTCCCTGTTCAGCCTGGCAAGAGATAGATGATACTCATACACTGCCTTGATATACCCTGTCCGTGCCTCGGTAAGGGCCAGCTCTGACCCCAGAAGCTCAGCGTTGGTAATAGCCCCCGCCCTGTAACTTTCCCTGGCGATGCGAAGCCCTTCTTCGGCAGTACTTACATTTTCATCCTGAGACTGTATGCTCTGGTAAGCCGATAGAAGCCCGGTATGATTATACCGGATATTTATGGCGATACGGCGTTTCAGCTGCAGCAGCTTTTCACCGGCCTCTTCAAGCCTATAGCCCTCTTCACGTTTTTTTGCCTGTACTTTATCAACCGGGAGCAGCGATCCCCAGCGATAGGTAGCCGCCACCCGCACCTGCCAGGTATTCTGCCATTCCCGTTCACCCGTTATCTGCGAAAGGTCAGGTGACGGGCCCATGCCCCCCAGTCCCATGTCAACCTGGTTGGCAAGAAGGTAGGTCTTCCCGTAGTATCCTCCCACCGAAAAAGTAGGCCAGAGATAGGCTGCCTCCCCTGCTTTCTTGCCGTGGGCAATGCTGTCACGCAAGAGGGAAACCTGTATTACTTCGGGCCGGTTTTTCAATGCGAGATCCACAAGGGTTTGCTGCACCTTATTTCGGAAAGCCGGCTTTTTAATAGATTCAGCATCTTTTATAACATCTGTCTGCACCGTGTACCGGGGACCATCAACCCCCATGTGAAAATTCAGCATATCCAGCGCCATGCGATATCCGTTTTGCGCCTCTATCAGGAGGGGCTCCTGGCTTTTCAACTTCACCTGTGCCTGCAGTAATTCAAAACGGGGAACCGAACCCGCCCTGTATTTCTGCTGCACGTCTTTCAGGTTTTCTTCCAGCACACTTATTGAATTTTCGCGAAGGGTCACCATTTCGCCAGACAAAAGCACGTCAAAATAGCTCTTTATGACGTTGTACTCAAGCTCACTTTTGATTTTCCGCACTTCTTCTTTTGCCGAGGTATACTGTTTCTGGCTTCCCTTCAATGAATGGTAAAATGTTCCGGGATTTATCCCGAAGGTAAGCTGCACAAGCTTCAGGTCGTACTGTCCGTCACTGAGGCTCATAAATCCCTGCTCGGCACCCTGCCGCATGGCTGACGCTTCTGATTCCAGTGAAGGGAGCAATGTGCCCCATATCTGGTTCACTTTTTCTTTTGCCGCCTTCATGTTTTTCACGGCCCGCTTGTACTCATGGTTGTTTTCAAGGGCAACCATCACCGCCCTGTCAACGGTTACCTGTTGCAGGTTTTTTGGCACTTCGGCAAGGGCTGGCGCCTTGTTTGGCATAAGTGCTATCAGCACCAGCCCCATCAATGCCAGTGTGCATTTAGACATATGCTTAGACATATACATGAATCTCATATCATTCACCTCTATCCCGCATTATTCCATTTTTTAATACCGAGACCAAAGTATCTATATATTGCTCCTCTTTACCCTCACTGAATAAAATCGGATACAGCTCACTGCCATCGAGAGTCAACCTCATCATGTTATAGAATACGATCATGCTTATGGATTGGATTACCACAAATACTGACTCCATATCACTGAATTGTTTCTCACGCATACCCTGCTCCAGTATACCCGTGATCAGCGAAAAGGCGGGGGCTATAAGTTTTGGAACCGTGATCTTTTTAAAATATTTACCGCCACTTCCAACTTCACGAAGCATTATACGTATATACCTGCGGTCAATTGAAGAAAGATATGCAGCGTATCCCCTGATAACAGTTTCAAGCTTTTCCTCCGGTGACAACTCTTCTGGTACAAGACTTTGCACCTTCTCGTATATACCGGTTACGATCATGGTGAGTACGCCTTCATAGAGGGCCTCTTTCCCCTTGTAATGATAATAAATCATGGCCTTGTTGATCTTTCCCCTTCCGGCAATCCGGTCTATCCGGGCACCGTCAAATCCATGCTCGGCAAACTCCTCAACAGCCGCCTGCATTATCTTTTCTTCTGTCGTTGACACATCCATCACCACCCCCCCCCATAACTAACTGTTTATTCAAACTAACTGTTTAGTTAACAATATACTATGTACACCACCTTCTGTCAATATTTTATACGATTTTTTAAAATTTTATGCTCGTTCCGGAATGTTGGGAAAAACTATCGAAATATATTATATGAATATTAATTATTATTAGCCCCCAAAGAAAACACTTATGATATAATAAGGTTTTAAATACATGAAACCGCCCGCTTTGCTCGACGCTGTGCTGAGCGTAGCCGAAGCATATACGCGGATGATTAGTGACGAGTGAGCCGTGAGACGTGAACTGCGGTTAAAAAAAATTATGTAATTGAAATTTCATAGATTATTGTTATAAAAATTATTTTCAATTCCCAGGAATCCGGAAAGACCCAAATTTTATTAATGCGATACACTAATATCCAACCCTGGCAGCTGTTTTCCCATTGCACAAATATAATAAAACATACAAAAAAATGTTGTTTTTTCTTCCCGCCATACTATCATAGCATCAAGTAGTTGATCTTTTATACTGATTCAAGAAGAAACGGATGAATCCTTCAATCGGCAAAGATGAGTCACTCAATTCTTTATCTGTGATTCTGCATCTAGCAAAAAGACTGCACAGTGTACAGGATGTAGAATCTATTGCCCGAAATTCTCTTTCTATTGTCAGAAAGTGTAACGGTTTACCAATTTCCTGTATTTACAGGTATAACCCCGAAGAACACAACATCAGGCTGATGCACTCCCGTGGACTTACAAAAAAAGTCAAAACTCTCATGGAGCAGTTGCCATTCAGGGAGTCACACGCGAAACTGCGTATCAGCAACAACCTGGATGATGATTCAGAAATAGATGATTCCACCAGGTCTGTCTTGAAGCAGGCAGGGCTGACCAGCATCGTATCCATACCCCTTACCTGCGAAAATGAGATATACGGTATTTTAATCCTGCTGTTTAAAGAACCAAAAATTTTCTCCGAAATTGACACAATGACTTTTACATCACTGGGTATAATAATAAGCACAGCCATTGCCAATACCAGCCTTCTTTCCACGCTGAAAACTGAAAGTGAATCGGGAAATAAAATGAGATCTGCACTCTCTGGTGCCGGGATTGGTCTCATGGAATGGAATATTGCTGGCAACACCGTACATGCTGACGAAACATGTGCTGAATTACTTGGATACGAATATTCTGAACATGATTTCAGCATAGATCAATGGGAAGACCTCATCCATCCCGACGACCTGGCCTCAGTACGACCCCGCATTGATGCATGCCTTTCAGGAAATACTGTCAATTATGAAATCGAGTTCAGGTTGCGTGGCTCAGAAAACCCATGTAAGTGGCTTTTACACATGGGGAAAATTATCACTTATAATGAAAATGGGGCCCCTGTACTTCTTGCCGGCACTGTGCTGGATATAACAAGAAGAAAGACCGCAGAGATGTCACTTGCAGAAAGTGAAGAAAAGTTCAGAACTTTTACCGAATTTTCCCCCATTCCCATAATGATATACCAGGATAACAAGTGGATTTACGCCAATCCGTCCGCGATAAAGATCACCGGTTATTCTGCCGCTGAATTACTGACCATGAATTTCTGGGAGTTTGTACATCCAGACTTTCGTGACCTCATCAAACAAAGGGGCAGTGAACGGCAGGAAGGTGGCAATCCAGTTTCCCATTACGAATTCAAGATTGTACATAAAGGAGGAGACGAGAAATGGGTTGATTTCTGGGCCCAGCCTGTCAATTTCAAGGGAAAAATTGCCGTGCTTATTGCCGCAATTGATATTACACAAAGAAAGAATTTTGAAGCGAAACAGAAGAACCTCGAAGAGCAGCTACAGCACTCACAACGCCTGGAGGCCATAGGGCGCCTGGCAGGCGGGGTTGCCCATGACTTTAATAACCTGCTATCACCCATAATGGGGTATGCCGAGCTTCTGCTTACTGAATGCGAAGAGGATATTCCTCTGAAAAGAAAACTGGGGGAAATATTAAAAGCCGCCGAAAGCGCGAAAGCATTAACAGGCCACCTGCTTGCTTTCAGCAGAAAGCAGTTACTTCAACAGAATGTGATCAATCTCAACACACTGCTTGATAACTTTTTGCTGATACTCAAGCGAACCATCAGGGAGAATATACGAATTCGCCTGGTACCACATACAAACCTCTGGAATATAATGGGCGATTCGGGACAGATCGAGCAGATACTGATGAACATGACAATAAATGCCCAGGATGCCATGCCGGATGGAGGTGATCTCATCATCGAAACCACCAACGTAACCCTTGACATTCTGTACTCTGATGAACACCATCAGATTGACCCGGGAGAATATGTACTTTTAACTATAAGCGATACCGGCACAGGTATAGATCGTGAAACAATCGAGAATATCTTCGATCCGTTTTACACCACCAAGCCCCACGGAATGGGTACGGGACTGGGTCTTTCCACCGTGTACGGCATTGTACGCCAGCACCGGGGACATATTCATGTATACAGTGAGCCGGGAAAAGGAAGCTCATTCAAAATTTACTTTCCCAGGGAAAAGGAAGAAATAAGCAACATCAATACCGACAGGACAACAGCTGAAATTGTCAGCGGAGATGAAACGATCCTCCTTGTGGAAGATGAAACCATGGTGCGTGAAATGACAGCAAGGGTACTGCAGTCAATCGGTTACTCGATAATTGAAGCCTCGTCCGCCGAAGAGGCCCTGAAAAAAGCAGGCACGTATAACGGCACACTTCATCTTCTACTTACCGACATCATAATGCAGGACATGAACGGAATTGACCTGTACCAGAGAATCAGTGCCAAAAGACCTGGGTTAAAAGTTCTCTTCATGTCAGGATACAACCCTGACCTGCTGGACTCCCTTGATCTTCTTGTTTCAACCGAAAATTACATTCAAAAACCATTCTCCATAAAAATTCTTTCCAAAAAGATAAAGAGTATCCTCTCAACGAAGTTTTGACACCAGGGCAGCAGAAATCTGTTGCATTTTTATGCACCCCGCGGTATAGATGTCCATCATTAAAATACATGAATATCATCTTATTCCAGCGGGGTTATCAATGTTTCCTATCCTGTTTCAATACAAGTTTATAACAATCGGCGGCTACGGTGTCATGCTGGGTATCGGCATCTATTGTGCCTATCTCCTTTTTGAAAGGGAGCTGACCCTTCGTGACATGAACCCCGAGATCGCCTACAAAATATTACTCGTGGCAATTCCAGCAGGGATTATCGGATCAAAGATTTTTCACATGCTTGACCACATGGAAGAATTTATGGCCGACCCGATGGGCATGATCTTTTCAGGTACAGGCCTTTCCATTTACGGGGGACTGGTTTTCGCCTTCCTGTTTTCATACCTGATCATCAGGAAAAGCGGTGAAAGACCACTGGATATTCTTGACGCGGTTGCCCCATCGATAGCCGTCGGATATGGTATCGGACGTATAGGGTGTCATGTAGCCGGTGATGGCTGCTACGGTATTGCCACAGGCAGTTTTCTTGGCACTGCCTATCCCAACGGTATTGTTCCAATAAGCCAGTATGTATATCCTACACCCCTGTTCGAATCATTCTTCTCATTACTGGTTGCAGGATTTCTCTTGAACCTGCGGCAAAAACCGGTCACACGGGGCACCCTGTTCTTTCTGTACCTTGTACTGAACGGGCTTCCACGTTTTATGGTTGAATTCATAAGAAGAAACCCAGAGGTTTTTCTGGGACTTACCCAGGCGCAGATAGTTGCCCTGTTTATAATGGGTGCGGGGCTGGCCGGGCTGTATATTACCAATAGAAAAGTAGCCACGGTTTAAACCGTTACACATGTGTAATTGCTCACACACGGAGGAGAAATATGACACTTCAGGAATACTTTGAAAACACAAAGGGAACCGGAATCCTCGGCACTGCCGATAGCGACGGCCAGGTTGACCTTGCGTTATACAGTCGTCCTCATTTTCTCGAGGATGACGACTCTATCATAACCTTTATCATGAATGACCGCCTGAGTCACGCCAACCTGGCAGCGAATAAAAAGGCAGCCTACCTTTTCAAGGAAGAAGGCCCGGGACACAAGGGCAAACGACTGTACCTCACCATGATTGGCGAAGAGAAAAACAGCGACAAAATCGACTCAATTCGCAGAAGCAGCAGGCATCATACCGGTGAAAAAACCGGTGATAAATTCCTGGTTACTTTCAGGGTGGACAGGATACGTCCCCTTGTGGGAGACTAATTTCTCCGGTCATTGATTATCCTTTTCACTGTCAGCTGGGATGAGACTAAAACCATGGGCATCCCGATTCCCGGATGTGTATAATGCCCGGTGTAATACAGGTTCTCAACCTTTCGGCTTTTTCTTGATGGCCTGAATACCGTTGTCTGCATGCAGGTATGGGCCAGCCCCAGCGCGCTCCCACGGTAAAGGTTATGTGTCGAGGTAAAATTTCTTTGGGAGATCAGCCGTTTTACCACGATATGCTTTCGAATAGACTCCCCGGTATATTCTTCCAGCTTTTCCAGTATTTTGTCGGCAAACCCTTCACGCACATGTTTCGAGTCATCCAGGCCCGGAGCCACCGGCACCAGTATGAAAAGATTTTCACATCCATCGGGGGCCACATTCACGTCAGTCTTTGACGCGCAGGTTACGTAGAAAGAAGGATTCTCAGGCCATCCCGGGTTGTTAAATAAATGTGTAATATGTGCATCCTGGTCTTCAGAAAGCATAATATTGTGATGCTCAAGTGATTTCAGCCGCTTTTTCACTCCCAGTAAAATTATCATCGCTGAAGGTGCCATCACCCTGGATTTCCAGTACCTTTTGCTGTAACTCCTGTATCTTGCCGGTAAAAGTTCCATCTCCGTGTGATGATAATCAATCGCCGAAAGAACAATATCTGCAGGAATGAAACCCCTGTCGATATGAACGCCAGTGGCTTTTCTTTTCTTTTTATCTACCTGGATAGACTTGACCTGGTCGCCGAAAAAGAACCTGGCCTCCCTTGCCCTTGCGATGACATAGAGGGCATTCACAAGAGAATATATACCCCTGCCCGGGTAATACACTCCCCTTGAAAAATCACCATGCGACAGGAAAGAATATAATGCCGAACTGCCATCAGGTTTGCAACCGCGAACAACATAAGAAAATTCCAGTAACTTCGCAATAACAGGATTTGTGAAGAATCTCGTTACATGTTTCCCGAGTTTTTGAAACACGCGCAGTTTAATCCCTTCAAAAAGCATCTTCATGCTCAATATATCAGACAGCGAAACATAATCCCTGTACATGAATTTTGCCATTATAGTTCTATACTTGCGGTGGGCATTTTCCAGGTATTCATCAAGTTTCGCGGCTCCACCTTTTTCCAGTGATTCGAATACCTGCCGGTTGTGCTCCGTGTCTGGTCGCAGCAGCACGTGCTTCTCTTTTCCCAGAAAAACCTTGCACGAGGGGTCAAGTTTATACAGGTCAAAAAAGTCGGTTGGTTTCTTTCGAAAAAGTGAAAAGTATAACGCAACAAGTTCAGGCATCAGGTACCAGGTTGGCCCCATGTCAAAAATGAATTCGCTTATCTCGTATTTCCTGGCAACCCCGCCGGGGGTTTCGTTTTTCTCAACCACGGTGACATCAAATCCACTTTCAGCCAGGAGGGCAGCAGCTGAAAGACCGGCAAGGCCTGCACCAATAACAACAACCCGTTTTCCCGCCATGCGAAACCTTTTTTTATAAATTGACTTATGATAATACAACATCCAGTTATCACAGTCAAGATAATTACAGGTTTCTTTTCATTAATCACTCAGCATTGTACACATCTTCTGCAGCATCTTTTTATTGAACATGCTGCCATCCAGCAGCCCCCTGTAGAAAAAGAGTGACCTCTGGGCAATTTTTTCATGCTCTGACAGGCCTTCGTCTTCTTTCAGTTCATAGCCTTCTGTAATGGTGTGAATAACCCGCTGAATGGTAAATCCCACCATGTCTTTCAGCGTGGTGTAGGTTTCAATACGCTTGTCCATTTCATCAAGCTTAGAAAGGGTATATGACATTTTACCCTGGTCACGATTTTCTGAACCCACCAGCTTTTTCAGTTTTTCGGTATGGTACACCGCGCTGTCACACACATCAAGCAGGCTCTCAATCTCTTTTTCCATGTTTCTACAGCAATCATACAAATCCTTCCGCATAGTCAAAGTATCCGAATGGCTCACCCCGCATTTCCCGTATATCGTATTCAACATGTCCCAGATGGATATGTCATTTGGCGGGAATGACATGGAATCCTGTGACTGGTGCTCTACATGCTCGATTCGGGCACCATCCCAGGTGGCGTTGACCAGGTTATCATCTTTCAATTTTGCAAACCAGTTCAGAAAGATCATCATTTTCCTGTTAGTATATACTACCGGTGAGCGTATTCCCTTCACCCCGATGGGGGCCAGGGCCCGCAGCTGTGAACGGTTAAACATCTGCGGTGTATATGTCCTGTTCACCTTGAGAAAAACCTGCTCATCCAGGTACGATCCGCGTGCATGGGCGTATCCACCGGTAAAGGACAGGTCCTGTCCTACCATCACTACCGGAGAACAGCCAAGCCTGGCTGCAAAATCATACGCGTTTGTTGAAACCGAACCGCCATACCGAAGTTCGCCTTTTTTCCCGGTGAACTCTTCTATCCATTGCATCATTTCAAACGCAATCCCCGTGAGCACGAACCTGCCTTTATAAAGCCTGAATACCGATGGATGTACCGTGGGATCGGCAACCACTACCGTTTTGCCCTTGCCCGTACCTTCAAAATAACGGGCGTTCACCACCTGCGGGTCTACCGTTACGCAAAAATGAGGCTCTATGCCATACCTGCGAAGAACCTGGAAAGACGTATCAACAGCCACGATCACCGCCCTGTCCATGTTCTCCTTGATAAAATTGATACTCTTATCAAGAGAAGGTCCCGCGCTCACCACGATGGCAGGAATACCGGCAAACTGCTGATAATAATTCTGAACCCCGGGATACCTTGAGAACACGCCGATGTTCCTGGCTATATTGGCAGCCCATGTTCGTTCAAATTTTGCCAGTGTGGCAATATTGACTTCTTTTACCGAGATATATGATTTCGCGATACGCTGAAGATTATTATAATAATCAGGATGTACCTGGTGAGAACCCCGATGGGTGACAAAGACTGTCCGATACGACGACCGCGCCTTCATGGCACTGGCAAGTGCGTCATCATCAGGATCCACAAGCAGAACAACACGGGGATCAGTTACCAGTTCGGTTACATCACGGTTTGCGCATGCCTCATGCAGTATGGATGGATCTGCTTCCAGTACAAGTATGGTCGTTTTTTGAGGAGCCTGCTGCCGTATATAATCAACGTGATAACCGAAGCCAAACCCCAAAACCACGAACAGGTCATACCCATCGATGGCAATGTCTTTCAGCATTCTTTGGGCTTCTTTCTCCGGATCAAACCTGCTGTGTATTGCAATCTTCTTCCCGTTTTTTTCATACAGGGGAACCGGTAGTCCGGTTTTAGACTGCTCAATTGTAACCGCTATATCACCGCTGGCAGACTTTATTCTCTTATATAGATCATTGTTTTTTTTCTTTATGGCTTCGAGATTATTCTGAAGAATACTGTTTTGCACACATCACTCCTGGCTCAGTTGTAATTGAATGCTGTTTTGCGCTTTCCAGTTGCTGCCGGGAGAAGGTTTTTGCGCGGTCACACGCCCTTTTCCCTGTAATGTATAGGTAACCGGCCTGCTTTTCTGCAGTTTTACAAGCAGTTGAAGGGCCTGGTAATGAGAAAGACCGCGAAAATCAGGCACATGTTTTTCTGTATACCGGGACCAGTATGCCCCTTTCTTCGCATGGCCCGGATCAACAGCTTTCTTTATTCTGGAGGCGTTTCCCCTGTAGGGAAGTATCCTCCGGGCTATATCCGCGAAAACAGGTGCCGCCCCCTTTCCCCCTGACGTAATCAGTTGCGGTTCATCCAGCATGATAAGAATGCATACATCTGGATCATTCAAAGGGGCTACCCCCACAAAGGCCGCACTGTAAGTATCGGGAATATATCCCCCTCTTTTCATCGATTTTTGACCGGTACCGGTTTTCCCGCCAACCTGGTAATGAGGTATTGCAGCCAGGGTACCCGTACCTCGCCGTATCACTTCTTTCATCATGTCCATAATCCTGGCCGCCACAGCCTCGTTGACTACCTTTCCCCTGCTCCGTGGATAAAATTTCTGGATCAGTTGACCACGCTCATTCTCAATGCCTTCAACAACAGAGGGAACCATGTACACCCCCCTGTTGGCGATGGCACTGACCGCGGCTGCCAGCTGAATGGATGTAACGGATATCTCCTGTCCAATCGCGATGGAATACTTGGACAAACCCGACCAGCCAGAGTAAGGCCGCAGAATACCGGAAGATTCGCCGGGTATCTCTACCCCCGTCTCAGATCCAAATCCAAATCTATGTAATGTATTATACAGGTGTGCTTTCTTGATATTTTTCATGGCGCTGATCAGGCCCACGTTACAGGAATAGGCAATTATATCCTCACAACTTACCCTGCCATGTGTAGAAATACAATTTATGGTTGTTTCTCCAATCTCTATCTCACCGTCACAGGTAAATGTGCTTTTTAACAGGTCAGGTTTTCTTTCAAGAATAGTTATCATGGAGAATATTTTCAAAGTAGAACCCGGTTCAAACGAATCAACCACAGAAAAGTTTCCAAGCATCCATGGAGGATATGAATAAAATTTTTCAGGGTTAAAGGTGGGGGCATGTGCCAGTGCGAGAATCCTGCCGGTTGACACTTCCATTACAACGGCAACCCCCCGCCTTGCCCCTGATCGTGCGACACCGTCAGCCAGTGCCCTCTCGGCTGTATCCTGTATCAGGCGGTCAACGGTGAGAATAACTGAATAGCCCTGCTGAATGTTCCTGTCTGGCTTAACGATCCTGTCCCGTTCAGAATCACCGGTTAGCAGGCCGTCATATTTATACTCCATGCCCTCCAGCCCATGATTATCCACTCCCACGAAACCAAGCAGCTGTGCTGCCAGGTTACCGTTCGGATACACCCGAAGGAACTCTTTCTTAAATCCTACACCATGGATATTCAGCGACTGGATCTTATTTGCCGTGGCATCATCTACCTTTCGTTTAATCCATACGAAACGCTTGTCACGCTTCAGCCTTCTGAGGATCCTGTTCCTGTCCACGTTCACGATCCCGGAAAGGGTATCTGCTGTTTTTTCAGGTTCGTTAATGATTGAAGGGTTGGCGTATACCGAATTCCGTTCAATACTCATGGCAAGAATATCACCATTGGTATCCTTGATATATCCCCGTTTTATCTTAACGGAATTAGATGGTGACAACATGATTTTTGATGAAAAGTGAAGATTAAACAGCCTGTACATAAACGCGGCGGCTATAACCACTATTATTATTCCCGTAATTAATACGCGACGATTAAATACTGTCTGGTTCATACACCCACTGCCGGACACAACCTCAACCGGGTAAATGTTTTTTCAAATTTCTGACTACTGTATCAGTCCCAGCCTTGAAAAATCAAGGTTCTTTATATTCTGCGTATTCCAGTACATAACAAAGGCCCTCCCCTTAATGCGTTCAACCGGAAGATATCCGAATCCCCTGCTGTCAAAAGAATTCTCCCTGTTATCCCCCATGGCCACCACCATGTTCTCGGGCACTATACCCTCGATCAGTTTCTCGCTGAACCCCCTGTAGGTGGTATGCCCCTTCACATATGGTTCATCCAGTTTCCTGTCATTTACGTACACACTCCCGTTGCGAATGTTCACTTCGTCCCCTTCAACCGCGATACACCTCTTAATAAAATCCTTTTCTTCTTCGTTAGGAGGTCTGAATATGATAATATCATTTCGCTTCACCTCGCGAATACCAGCAAAGTCAAGGTGGACAGGCTTGTCCATAAAAAACATCTGGGGAATTATAGGTCCGTATGTTATCTTTTCTACCAGCAGGTGATCACCTACCAGCAATGTATCTTCCATTGAACCCGTAGGAATAAAGTATGCCTGCACGATAAACTGGCGTATATGCATGGCAAGTATAAATGCCACAAGTATGGCGTCAAAGAAATCCCATGCTTTATGGTAGATGCGGGTACGGTTTGGAGCCATGTCAACGAAGTTATTCAGAAGCATTTCCCTGTCATCTTCAGTCATAAGCGAGATGGGAAAAACAGTCTTGTTGTATTTCTCCCTTACTACCAGGTCACTGAACACATTCACTTCGATATAGGTTATCTCATCAGCGGGTATTTTGTACACCTCTTCACTACCCCTGATTTCTACCATGTCTGGCGAGACCTTGATAGAACCACCCTTAAACTTCCTGTACTTGATAATAAAATTGATAAGCCGTATCATGAAGACGGCAGTGATAATTCCGCCAATAAAGTATGTCCCTTCATAAGGGATAGCAACTGCAAGAAATATGGTAGAATACAGTAACAGTAATACAAATCCGACGTGCCTTATGAAGAATCGACCCGCCTCTCCTTCCTGTAGTATGGGAAATTCTGTATCACTGGCCACGTTTTTATCGAACCTGAGAAATTGTAACATCAGATGCTCCTTGGACTGAAATTCATTTTTATACTTTCATACGGGAAATAAATGCGCGTATGTATGCCACGAAGAGTATGGAATATCTATAATATGTTATATATACCACCGATTCGTTACATTTTTTATTGCAAATTTGACTGGCATTATATAGAATAGCTCAACTAATGTGTCTACAATTTTTTTATTATGAAAAGAATATCAAATAATGCAGCTACACTTTCAGACTCAAATAAAATAAAACTGGCGTCTATATTGAAAATCCAGAAACCACGAAACACGAAATCGTCTGATATTATTTCCCATTTGCTCACCTATACCGGATTGGATGCGGCCCTGTCGGAATGCAGCCGGGATGAGCTCATGGTATTGCGACTGCTGGTCACCACCGGCAGATCTTTTACTTTCAGGGATATAGAGAAAGAACTCGATCTTTCCATACCGGAAATTGAAAAAATTTCCGACAGTCTTTCATCCCGCCTGGTGGTATATGTACTCAAGAACAGGCAGTTGTTGAACAACAAGCTTGACAAGGTGTTTGTCTACCCCGAGGTGGCTGAATTGTTCGCCTCCATAAGTGGAAAAGAGCTGAAAAAAAAACTGCAGTCACTTTCCGGCTCCATTAACCCCGGCCAGGAGGCTGCAGCCAAACTTAAATTCAGCCCCAGAAGTCATGCCTTTGCATTACTGACACTGCTTGCTGAACATGGCGGTATTATCACCATCAATGAGCTGACAAAGAAAATCCCGTTAGCATCAATAGAGAAAGTTCTGGTTGAATTGAAAGAAAAAGGTATCATTTCAATTTTTCACAGCATGGAAAGACGTTTTATCACCTTCATACTGATTGATAAAAGATATATCACCCCTTTACTGGCCATGTACCCGACTGTTGTACCCGCACCGGAGGGTTTTATACACAACCGCTACAAGCTGCTCTACGCACTTCTTAAAACGTATGATGTTATCACTGGCTACGGACTTTTTCTTACCCAGAACAGGGAATTCAGGAAAATTGATTTTTCCAGGTTAAGTACAGCCATGCCGCAGCTTGAAACGATGTCGGGGAGAACCCTGTCAAGATCTCACCTCGCATCATTCTGCCTGTACATATTATACCAGATGAAACTACTGAGTATCTCCAGGGAAAATGTATCTATTAATTTTAAACCAGTTGAAGAACAACTTTCACGTCCTGCATCATTTTTAAAAATTGTTATGGACGCGATTATAAACCCAACACAAAAAGACCCTTTGCTGGAGCCACAGGTAGAGATACCTGATAAAGAAACTGTAACCGTTATCAGGGACAGGGTTACAAGGCAGCCCGGACATTCCATTGCATCTCTTTTTTCAATTTACCAGCTTGAAGCGTATTCGTCACTGATGGTATATGATCTCTCTGATCTTCCATCTTTAAATGAATCCCTGACCCGGGAATTCAGCCATGCCGTGAACTTTTTTCTTCTGACTGGTATCTTTGCCCTTGATGATAACATGGTAATTTTATCTGACGCGGGCATGGATTTGTACAGGCATTCACGTAATATTGACGACGAAAATGAAACCCGCAAAACCATATATATCAATCCTGACTTTACCGTAATGATACCGTCACGGGAAGTATCATCCGATATTCAATATCATATCCTGGCCCATACAGATATAATACAGGATGACATGATCATTCACGCCCGGATTACCCGGCAATCCATATTGAAAGCGCAACAGCGCGGCATGGATCAGGATGTTTTTTTGCATTCGCTGGAGTTGTACGCGAAAAACAAGATACCGCAAAATTTGAATTTTCAGTTGAGAGAATGGGTTACAAAAACTCTCAGGGTGCATATACGACGTGCCATTCTGCTGCATTCCAGTGATCCTGAGTTCATTGATGAAATCACCGAGGGAAAACTCAAACCGGCAATAGAAAAGCGGATAACACAGCATTATGCCATAATCAACCCCGATTACATGGACAGAATAATAAAAGCCTCTCATAAGAAAGAGGCCGTCATATCAATTTTCGAAGATGAGTCGTAATCTTTCAGTACGTATGGGTTACTGTTAAATTACATCAATTTTTTTGGGAAATTTCCAGTTGATATATTCACTCAGGGCATTTATTGTTTTCTCGGTGACGAAATAGATTCTACCGTGAAGTTTAACAACTGCCCCCTTGTAATGGGACAATTTCATATTGTGATCAACCCAGCCCACGGGCTCAACTTCCCGCCAGTTATTGCAGGTTCTCAGTACGGGGATTTTTCTAAGATGCAGCTCCCTGATCCTGCCGTCTTTCACCGCATCAAACAGTATTTTTTCCCACTCCATACAAACTCACTATAGAAAATATATTATCTTTTCCCGGTAACGGGATACTCTTGACTACTTCTTTCTGCAATGCCTGTCATCTGACTGGTACCAGTTGCCTTTACGATACACATAACAGACGGCCATTGTAAAACCCTTACCCTTGTAAATAACCTCTGCATTCTTGCTGTCAATTCTTTTATCGGTTATTTTCATGTCTTCATCAAGATATGAAAATAATAATGAAAGCGCCAGTGCCAGCCTCAGGTAACTTTCATTATCAATGCCCGGCGGTTTTTTACGTGGTGGATGCAGCATTGTCTCAAAAAAATGTGAAACGACGGTATGGACATCAGCCTTTTGAAGATCACGGTAATGATCAAAACCAATCCTCCTGGCTATGCGATAACCATTCTTTGTATCTTGTTTCATTTTAGTGATGAGCCTGTGTATGTCACTTTTGAATTCAGGGTCAACATGTTCATCATAAAGCGTCATAAGCTTTCGCTGCTGAAACAAAGATTTCATTTTATTAACGGTTGACTCAAGGCCCCGGTCGAAGAACCAGGCATTGGCGGGTATTGACAAAAACAGCACCATTATCACCGAACAGATACGGCACCCTGTTTTATTGATTATTGATAATGGATTTAAGCCTGCTGATCTCATCCTGCAATACCACGTTTTTCTGTTTTTCCCTGTCAAGCTTGTGATGCAGGTCGATGGCTTCCTGCCTGCTTAACTCGTGGGCACGTTCACTGGCATCAATTATCTTGTTCGCATCATCAAGTTCCTTCGTGGAAAACTCAATTACCGACTCCTGGGCGTCTATTACTTGCTTCGCGTCCAGTAGCTCCTTTCTGCGCAATTCAGCCAGCATTTCTTCAGCATTGATCCTTTTTTTCATCTCAAACATTTCCTGCTGACGCATAACAGAAAACTCCGTTATTGCCCTGTTCAGGTCTTTCTGCTCTGTTATGAGGTTTTTCTCAAAATTGATAATATTCTCAAAGGCATGTTTCTCTTTATCGGATTCAAATACATCATGCCTGTTAATGTCCAGCAGGTTCTCGTATGCCTCTATCCTGTTTTCAGATTCCCTGGATACCACTGATAATATCTCACGATACCGCTCAACTATTAACGACTTTTCAAGTAATAGAAGGAATTCACGTTTTTGTACGGGCCTGGAGATAAATTCTACATGAAGCTGGTGGGCGGCAAGATTTGACGCCTTGCGCAACTGCCTTTTATACAGGACAACAAATTTCATGAACCCCTGCAGCCTTGAATCTTCCCTGCATATATTCATCACCTCATCAATTGAAGGACCCACAAGATCAATTATAAATATATTTATACTGTTGAGAACTATGTTACAGCCTGAAAAATCTTTTTCTTTTACAGTTGTGATACTGAGGCCAAGAGATTCAATAGCATCAGCAATACTTTCACCCTTTTTATTGTCTGTAAGGTACCATATATCAACACGTTCCATTGTCAGTCCCTGCACTATGAATAAATTCGGTACGGTATAATACACATACCAACGACCACTAGTCTATTTCTGTTCTATAAAATCCAGAACAATTTTTCCATCAGCATCACGATAGAGCCGCACCTTCGCCTCTTCTTCTCCCGCCAGGCGATTGTCTGAACTTCTCAACAATGAGAAATCGCTTTGCTCCATGAATTCCTGCAGAATAAGTATCTGCTCTTCAATATCGGCCGAACCATCATCCTCGAAATACTGATCCATAAGCTTCTTCAGCTTCTTCTTTGAAGCAGTTTCAATACAGTGATTTCCAAGGTGCAAATGTACGTTGCTTCTCATTGCAATAACTCACCCGGCATACCAGTTTTCACAGTGCATACTGTATATCATATACAGTACATGCGCAACAAAAAAAGCTCCCGCCTTAAATTAGCGGGAGCATATTCATAAATATGAATATCCGTCAGTGTCAGGAAGCGTCCCATTTACCTTCTGATCGAAGTCTCTGCACCACCTTCTGTGCCTCACCTTTTAATTCCATGTAATCGGTCTTGGCAACCCTGTTGAGTGGAAATTCACCGGAAGTAATGATCTCAACATGAGAAGGCCTGGAATACGAAGAAATATCCTCACACGCCCCCATCACTTCTTCAACTGTAATCGTCTCACCCTCAACAGGCTCAACGAAGGCTATAATTCCCTCTGAGTACACCTCGTGAGGAGCCCCCACAACAGCGATCTGGTTTATCTTGCTTTTCAGTTTCTCAAATATGTGATGCTCAACATCATCAGGAAACACCTGGTACCCCTTGGGTTTTATTACCAGCTTTGATCTTCCCGAGAAATGCAAACCTTCATCATCATAATACCCGAGGTCACCCGTATAACAAACTCCTTCTTTTGAAATTGTCCTGGTTGTATTCTCCGGGTCGTTTAGATACCCGATAAACACCTGCGGCCCCGAGAAACAAATAGCCCCCACCTCACCACGGGGCTTTTCCCTCCCCGCGCTGCCATCAGCATTCATTGGCTCCCTCACCGTAAGGGGACACAGCGGCATATCATAGCCGATACTTTTCACAATCTCATCAACACCGGCATCAACATCAGTATAGGTACAGAAGCCGGACGTTTCCGTAAGACCGAGACCTGTTCCGATTTTCGTGGACATCTTCTTCATCTTCACCAGGAATTCACGGGAAACCGCCTGCCCGCCGTAAATGGCAAAACGCAGGCTGGAAAGGTCAAACTGGTCATATTCGGGAAGACGCCATTCCATGTTAAAAAGAGCGGGGATCTGCCCCAGGCAGGTGACCCGGTGCTCCTGTATGGCCTCCAGGCTCATCTTGGGATCGAATATATGCAACAGCACTGACACCCCTCCGCCGTAAATGGTGGTAGCAAGCTGTTCAGTAGTACACCCCACATGGGAAGGAGGAAGGTTTATGAGAAAAATATCGTCCCTGCGAATTTCGAAAGCTGCGGCAAGTCCGATATTCTGGGTAAGTATTCCCTCGTGGCAAAGTAGCGCCGGCTTGGGCGAACCGGTTGATCCCGTGGTAAAGATGATAAGACAGGGGTCACGCTTCTCAACCTTTTTATGCGCCCTGCGAACGGAACCGGAGAAGAGGCTTTTTATGAAAACTTTTTTAATATCTTTCACGAATTCTGTGATACCCACCGCACCGTCCATGATAAGATCTTCTTCTTTTTGAAACTGTATCCAGTGTTCCACGAAAGGAGACTGTGTCATGACCTCCTTGATCATGGGCCTGAAATCAGCCACCGGGGTCTTACCCAGAAAAAAGTAGGCTTTTGGCTTCAACCTGTCCATGCAGTATTGTATTTCACCTGTTTTTAATCTCAGGTCAAGAGGGGCAACAATAATACCCGTCCTGTAACATGCATACATCAAGTATACATGCTCTTTCAGCAAGGGCAGACTGGTTACAACAATGTCCCCCTTCTTCAGTCCGATTGAAAGCAGTTTTGCGGCGAAAGCCGACACGGAAGTGTTGAAATCCTTCCAGGTAACCTTTTCACCGGTATTATGTTCAATTATTGCGATATCTTTTTTCCTTGTTTTTGCATACTGTGCTACATAATCAGCCATATTCGGTTTCAATTGTTCATACAATTCAAGGGCTTTCTGGTCTTTCTGCGGATCTTTCATGATTGCCTCCCGTAAAAATGCCTGTTCTTTGTATTACAATACATTCATGCTATACATTTATAAAAATAGCAACTATAAAAATAAATGTTACCAGGAAGGATAACAAAAAACAAACGTGACTACTCAGTTATGACTAAAATATTGATCATTTACTTCATAATAAAAAGGAATTTGAGCATCTCCCCTGGCGAAGACGGGGGGAGATGCTGGATTATTACTCATTTTAGAATACTTTTGATCATTCAGCATGACAGCTGAGTAATTACAAATAAACATAAATTACACTTGCATTTTAATATATGCTGTAATATCTTGTATTATGTCACATAATAAGTTGTTTTTTTTTTGGAATTTTCGTCAATTATCATTACACTGTAAGAAACGTGCAAAAGACCCCCGATAGTCTATCAAAATTTTTTTAATAAAATGCTTGCTATAGTGATCATGTTTTTAACATCTGGGGGAGATTTATTAATACAGGGAATTAACAACGCATAAGGAATATAATATGAGAAAAGCAACCTACATAGCCACATTTGTTCTGCTGCTTTCTCTCACGCTTGTGTCGATGGACACCAAGTCGTTCTGCTGGAACCTGCTGGACCTCTTTAATGATACCGTATACAGCGAAGAGGGACTTCAGAAGGCGATAGAATATGAACCGAACATGGATCACTTTTTTCTGCCGTCAATTGAGGGAAAAGACCTGTTCGCCTCTATAGATGATCTGTCAATCTGCAGGCGTGAAGAAGTACGCAGGTACCTGTACATGTACCTTACGGTGGGAAGGGAGTACGTAAAGAACTCCATACACCGGTCATACATGTACATGGAGATAATTGAAGATGTTATGGAAGAATACCCCGAAATACCACGGGATATGGCTCTTCTGCCGCTTCTTGAAAGTGGTTTCAATCCCCGTGCTGTTTCAAAAAGCAGGGCGGTGGGACTCTGGCAGTTCATGTATCCCACTTCGCGGATGCTTGGGCTTAAGATCAACAACTGGGTTGATGAAAGACGGCATATAGAAAAGTCGACCCGCGCGGCATTGCGTCACCTGAAAAACCTGTATTCTATCTACGGTTCATGGGAACTTTCCCTGGCAGCCTACAATGGTGGGGCGGGACACGTGAGCCGGACCATGAAAAGAACAGGCATAAGGGATTACTGGAAACTTGCAGACTCGGGCCAACTGCGTAATGAAACAAGCGAGTACGTGGCACGGTATGCCGCCCTGGTTCTCATTTACAAAAACAGGGAATTATTCAATATCGGCAGAGACCTCAAAAATATCCCCAAAACAGTGGAAACTGAAAACATGCTGTTGAAATACCCGGTCAATATCCATTCATTCTCAAAAATAACGGGCATTTCCATTAAAACTATTAAGCAACTCAATCCTGAACTGAAACGCAATGTAACACCCCCATATACAAAAAAGTATTCACTGCGGGTGCCCTCTGAAAAAAAAAAGGATATAGAGAAGGACAAAAAAAAACTTTATAAAATACGATTTTCAGGGATAAAGAAACACACGGTGAAGAGAGGCGAATGCCTCTCTTCAATTGCCCGCCGTTATAAAACCCGCATTTCTCACATTATCTTTCTTAACGACATAAAAAACCCGCATCTTATCAAGCCCGGTAAAAAACTGTATATACCCATCTAGAGTTTTACTGTATTTTCTCAACCTGATTTTTTACATCACCACCCGTATCTACAATATCGAGAATACCAGACGGAATCTCTTCACCCGGTTCCTGGAAACGTGACTGCAATGCCTGGATAGTACCCGTATCGGCATCTGAAACAGATTCCCCCTTTTCCCGTTGCTGCACCCTTTCAAGTATTACCTTTTCGTCACAGGCGGCCTGCACGAAACGAACAGGGATGTTTTTAGAATTAAAGAAACTGTAAAGATCAGCACGTGCCTCACTGTTCCAGTACGTGGCATCTATAATCGCATTATGACCGTATTCTACGCTGGTTACCGCGTGGTTTTGCAGTGCAGTGTATACTTTTTCTGTCATTTCAGGGGTATAGATCCCCTTCTCGGCATCAGCACCGGCATCCTGGTATATATCCAGCCCCGCCATCTTCTTTCGTATGGCATCGGTGTTGAGAATGATCCCACCCTTCTGTCCTGCCAGCTCTGCCGCCACGGTACTCTTGCCGCTGCCAATCCTGCCAAATACCACGTATACCGTGGAAGATGCAGGCCTGGTCATGTAGTGTTCAGCAAGGTTAAAGTAATCCCTTGCCACACCTGTGAGTTCATTCCGCTGTTCTTCACTTAATCCATCGTTTGATGTCTGAAAACTGTTGATCTTGCCTCTCACCATTGCCCGGTAGCAGAGGTAGAACCGTATGAGGGGGATGGCACCATAATCACCGGTATTCATGATATAGCGGGTCAGCAGGTAATTAGAGAGATACTTCTCACCGGCAACGTCCATGTCCATTATAAGAAAGGCGGTATCGGCAATGGTATCGATGTAGCGCAAGCGCCGGTTGAACTCGATGCAGTCGATCACCTTGATGTCCCCGTCCATGTAATACAGGTGTTCAAGGTGCAGGTCGCCGTGGCAGTCCTTCACGAATCCCCGGGTGTTTCGTTTCTTGAAATAGTCTTCATGTTCATTTATGAAGGAATCCGTCCATGCCCGCATCTTTTTATGCTGGTCAGGGTCTATGGTTGTTCCCATGTACTCATCCAGCTGATCGAAGTTTTCAAGCGCGTTGGTGCGGACCTCGTCCACCCCCCCGAACCCTTTCAGCCCCTCGGAATTATCTGCCTGGGCATGAAAGGTATATATTTTCCTGGCCACCAGCTCTACTATGTGCGTATTTAGACCTCCCCGTTTCACCACGTTTTTCAGGCAGTATTCATGGGGAAGGTATTTCATCTTGAGCACGAAGGCGGCCACCTTTTCGTCGGGGATGGTTTCGTCCTCGTCAAGCCTGTATGAACCATTTTCCTCAAGCAGCCGGTTTACACCCAGGTAGGCGTCCGGGGTGGTACGGCTGTTCAGCCGCAATTCCTCGTAGGTATAGTATTTACGGTCTTCGAATGACGTGAAATCCAGGAAACCGAAGTCAACCGGTTTCTTCACCTTGTAGACGTAGGGTTTAGCGATAAAAACATGCGAGATATGGGTTTCAACGTGGTCCACCTTCTCCGGTTCATGGGGATAACTGGAAGGCTTCATAAGAAATGACACGATGTCTTGCATACATTGCTCCTTTAATCATAATTACTGTTTTATTTTCTTATACTGTGAACATTCATGTCAAAGAAATTATAAAGAAGTTGAGTGAAAAGTGTGGACTGACAGGTTTGTTTTAGATATAGTTTTTACAGGCCAGGAAATACATATAATTAAACCAAAAGTCATATATGTCCTCCTTACTAAAAACCCGCAAAAGATTGAATTGATAGAAAATATTGAAGAAATATAATAAAGAAATCATCTCGCTGTGCCTCCGTGTCGCTGTGCGAGATAATTGTTAAGCCCTGTTTTAAATAAAGACTTATATTCAATTTTATTTATTGCAGTGATGAGCTTCTCACTATACCATCTCCATCGAAATACACAGAAGGAGGATGGATTAATGATCTCACGAATTGACCATGTATCAATCGCGGTGCGTGACCGTGAAAAGGCTGAAAAATTCTTCACTGAACTTTGCGGACTGGTTCCCGGTGTGCATGCCGAAGATGACAACATGAAATACAGGTGGCAGATATATTCAGCAGGTGATCTCAGCAGGCTTGAGATAATGAATCCCACCGGTGAGGGAAGCTTTCTTGATAATTTCCTGGCAAACAGGGAAGGCGGCGTCCATCACCTTGACTTCGAGGTTCCTGATATTTACGAGGCGAAGAATAAACTGGAAGAGATGGGTATCCCCTACTTCGGTTTCAATGATTACGGGGATATATGGAAGGAACTGTTCATTCACCCAAAAGACGCTTTCGGGGTGTTGATCCAACTGGCCCAGTTCAACCCAGATGACTGGCTTGGCGACGACGTGCGCATGGAGAAGAAAAAAAAATGGGAAGTGAAGAAACACAATGATGGCGCCACCCTCACCTTCGCCCACCCCGGCGGCGGGACGGTGGACATAGAACTCACCCCATCCGAGATGAAAAACCTGGCATCCGAACTTAACAACGAATGAACCACAGAGGCGCAGAGATACGGAGAATTAATTTCTTTATTAGAGTTTCACCAGGTAGTATACCAGTTCAATCTGTCAAAGTTTATACGGATAAGAGGATATATATGGCTTTGGGAAGGATATTAACACGTTTCTTAACCTGAAAAATTATCCCTAAAATCAAACCTGGCAGCTTTAGACTGTTTGGCTGAAAACCGGAACTAACATGTATTGACACACTCTCTGTACCTCTGAGCCTCTGTGGTAACTATTTGAGAAGAAAAAAAGGGGAACAGGTGCCCGAACGTCGTTCCTGTTCCCCCGAGGAAAGGTTTGTATGGTACGTTACGCTGTATAGCTTTTGTTAAAAACCAACGGCCTCACATGGCATATCAAATGCCTCGGCCACATGGTCATACACCAGTTTACCCTTGTATACATTGAGCCCTTTCATCAGTGCGCAGTCATCTTTCAGCGCCTGCTGGGCTCCCTTGTCAGCTATGTTGAGTGCGTAGTTGAGTGTTACATTTGTGAGTGCGTAGGTTGACGTTCGTGGAACTGCCCCCGGCATATTGGCCACGCAGTAGTGCACCACGTCATCAATGATGTAGGTGGGATCGTCATGGGTTGTCGGCTTACTTGTATCAGCACAGCCGCCCTGATCAATTGCAATATCAACAAAAGCTGAACCATTTTTCATATTCTTTATCATTTCGCTACTGATAAGTTTAGGGGCCTTCGCGCCGGGAAGAAGGACAGATCCGATAACCAGGTCTGAAGTCGTCACGCAATCCCAGACATTGGCCTTGTTGGACATGACCGTTACTGCCCTGCCATGAAAGATGTCCTGCAGGTATCGAAGTCTCATGGCATCGATATCCAGGATATATACCTCTGCTCCCATTCCAACGGCCAGATGGCACGCATTTACACCCGCGATGCCCCCTCCCAGTATTGTCACTTTTGCTGGTGGTACACCGGCAACACCTGAGAGAAGTATTCCCGCACCGCCATTTTTTGCTTCAAGTGCGGCACATCCCATCTGAATGGAAAGCCTTCCGGCAACTTCACTCATAGGGGCAAGCAAAGGTAGACTTCCATCATCGAGTTGTATGGTTTCATAGGCAATACCGATAACTTTCCTGTCCAGCAACTTCTTCGTAAGAATTTCATCAGCTGCCAGGTGCAGGTAAGTAAAAAGGATCTGCCCTTCCTTCATCCTGTCAAATTCAGGTCCAAGCGGTTCTTTAACCTTGATGATCATGTCAGCCTTCGACCATACTTCATCTGCGGTATCCAGAATTTTTGCGCCGGCGCTTTTGTATTCTTCGTCTGACATACCCGACCCGACACCCGCGTTTTTTTCAACAAATACTGTATGCCCGTGAGAGATCATGGCACTTGCTCCGGATGGAGTCAGAGCCACACGATTCTCCTTTGTTTTTATTTCCTTTGGAACCCCAATAACCATTATAATACCTCCGTTAAATAATGAGTAAGTACTCACTCACATACAATGTATTACCAATCCCAATACTGAGTCAAGTATTAATCTGATTTTTCTGCAAAAAACTATCATAAAACTCAACGGGGGTGATCATTAATTCTTTTGTTGACAAATAACCCTATGTTATAGCATCACTATTATAGTAGCAGTTATATTTGCCTGCCGCAGAAAAGGCAGGCAGGAGGAACACATGGCATTACCAGGTATCTGGGAACTTCTCATAATCGCGCTGATCGTGCTGCTGGTTTTCGGCAGTAACAGGCTTATGGGTATCATGCGTGACATGGGGAAGGAAGTCTATAAACTGAAGGACAAGATCAAGGACATCGAAAACATCACGAAAAATGGTATGAAATAACCCGTTCAACCATGCATATAACTTCGTAATAACTTCAATACAATCAATAGGGGTACAACCGTGGATATTTACAAGATTCGGGGAGGTAAAAAGCTTTCCGGAGAGGTTACTATTTCAGGGGCCAAGAATGCCGCCCTTCCCATTATCGTGGCAAGCCTTCTGGCCGAGGGGGAGACTACATTGAAAAATGTTCCCGACCTGAAAGATATACGTACAATTATAAAGGTTATTGAATGCCTTGGGGCCAGTTGTCAGTACGATGAACACAAGAAGGTGCTGAAAATAGGGGTGAATTCCCTGAAAAACAACGAGGTGCCCTACGACCTGGTAAAGACCATGCGGGCCTCCGTGTACGTGATGGGGCCCCTGCTTGCAAGGTGCGGCGAAGCCGACGTGTCCCTTCCCGGGGGGTGCGCCATTGGTGAACGGCCGGTAGACATACATCTATCCGGTTTTGAAACCATGGGTACAACTATTGACATAGAGCATGGATACATCAAGGCACGGGTGGACAAGCTGAAAGGCGGCCGTTTCATCATGCCCAAGGTATCAGTTGGTGCCACCGCAAACCTCATGATGGCCGCGGTAATGGCACAGGGTGAAACGGTGCTGGAAAACTCTGCCATGGAGCCCGACATTGTAGACCTTGGCAACTTTCTCACGAAAATGGGGGCGGACATTTCAGGCCTGGGAACAGAACGTATTACCATCAGGGGAGTAAAAAAACTTAAACCCGTCACCTACAGCATCATGCCCGATCGCATCGAGGCGGGCACATACCTGCTTGCCGGTGCCATCACCAGGGGAAACATAACCGTTAAAAACGTGGTGCCTGAACATTTTTCGGCGCTTACCGACGTGTTATCAGAGATGGGATTTCTCATGGACGTAAAAAAGACCACCGTGTCAATTCGCCCATCCAAGAACATCTCGGGAACATCCGTTCGAACCATGCCTTTTCCCGGTTTTCCCACCGACCTGCAGGCCCCCATAATGGCACTGATGACCACCGTTGGGGGACTCAGCGTGGTTATCGAAACCATATTTGAAAATCGCTTCACCCATGCCGCCGAACTTCGCAGGATGGGCGCGGACATAGATATTGAAGGCAATGTCTCCATCATAAAAGGCACGAAAAAACTTTTATCCGCCACCGTGATGATGTCTGATCTTCGTGCCGGGGCCGCCCTTGTGCTGGCCGGGCTGGCAGCCAGCGGCACCACAGAGATACGGCGTATATACCATACCGACCGTGGATACGAGGATTTCGCGAAAAAGCTTTCCTCTCTTGGCGCAAGCATCCGCCGTGAAACCGGCGGGAAGATGTAACCGGCAATTTTCCACGCAAGTATTTTTCCATTCCTGTCGATACTTCTAACAGTACAGGAGGAATATGCAATGATACGAGGAATATATACCGGCTCAACCGGCATGATGGCCCAGCAGGCCAGGCTTGATACAATAGCGAATAATCTTGCCAACGTTGACAAGACCGGGTACAAGCGTGATCTCACCATTTTCAAGGCTTTTCCCGACATGCTGATTCGCCGTATCAATGATGACGGACAGGGCATTACTCCTGCAGGCTCATATGACACCATGCCCTACGTGGGCAAGCTTGGTACCGGCGTTGAGGTGAACGAGGTATACACCCAGTTCGACCAGGGTTCCATGCAGAGAACAGAAAGCCCCTTTGACTTCGCGCTGGAGGGACAGGGCTTTTTTACCGTAATGACCGAACGGGGCGAGCGATTTACCCGCAACGGTTCATTTACCATAAACGAAGAAGGAATACTGGTTAACCACAAGGGTTACGCGGTGATGGGTGAAAACGGCCCCATACGCCTGCAGAAGAATAACTTCATGGTGAACGAGCGGGGTGAAGTGCTGGTAAACGCGGCCATGTCCCCCGAACCCGAAGACGTAGTTGGCATGACACAGAACAACTGGGAACAGCCCGTGGTAATTGACAGGCTGAAACTGGCCGACTTTGAGAATATACGGGAATTGAAAAAAGAGGGCGAGTCTCTTTATACCGACACCGAGTATTCAGGCCCCCCGCTGCCTCCACAGCAGCTGAAGGTTGTTCAGGGTTTCCTGGAAAAATCCAACGTAAACGCAGTGCGGGAAATGGTTGAAATGATAGAGGTTCAGCGAAGCTACGAGGCAAACCAGAAAAGCATCACCAGCGGAGACCAGACCCTTGGCAAGCTCATCAACGAGGTTGCCAGGTAGTCTCAACGCACCCCCACCCCGGCCCTCCCCCGTCAAGGGTGAGGGAGTAGACAAATTAGATAATTTATTTAATACTGCAAACTATTCTGTTTCCTTTATCCATCTCCCTCAATCCAATTTGTGGGTACAAGTCAGCCCATCAAGAGGGAGGAATGAGATTATAGTATTAAATGTAACACCTGTATTTTGAACGCTGCCATCAGCAGCTTATCCCCGTAACAGGTTTTCCCTCTTTCTTCTCGTTGTCCCAGAAGGGTGACAGCTCAAGCAGTTTTTCTATCACTTCAGGCATTACCGACAGGGTATAGTCTATTTCCTTTTCGGTGGTATACCTGCTGAGGCTGTATCGTATGGAACCATGGGCCGAAGTAAAAGGTACCCCCATGGCCCGCAGCACGTGTGAAGGCTCAAGTGAACCTGATGAACAGGCCGAACCCGACGAAGCGGCAATCCCTTTTTCATTCAGATACAATAGAATGGCCTCACCTTCAACAAATTCAAATCCGATATTGGTTGTATTGGGCACACGTAAGGCGGGATCACCGTTTAAGCTGGCATTGGGAAACCGCCTTAAAAGCCCTTTTTCCAGTGTATCCCGAAGAACAGCCACGTGGTCTTCCCCATCCAGGTGTTCCATGGCAAGATCAGCTGCTTTCCCCATGGCCACGATTCCGGGAACATTCAGTGTTCCGGGACGCCTTCCCCGTTCCTGGTGACCGCCATGCTGCATGGGACGCATTCTCGTCCCCCGCCTGACGAAAAGTGCACCTGTACCCTTAGGCGCATGGAACTTATGACCGGATATGGCAAAATAATCGCAGTTTATTTTATTTACATCAACGGGAATCTTCCCCACGGCCTGTACGCCGTCTACGTGAAAGGGAATACCCCGCTCCTTTAAAAATGAACCGATCTGTTCAACAGGAAAGATAACACCAGTCTCGTTGTTGGCGTACATCACTGAAACAATGGCTGTATCATCATCTACCGCTTCGAAAAGGTAGTGAAGATCAAGATTGCCCCGGGCGTCAACGGGCACGTATGTCACCCGGTATCCCTGGCGCTCAAGCTGCCGGCAGAGATTCAATACGGCCGGATGCTCAACCCGGGTGGTTATCACGTGCCGTTTGTCCTTATGGTAACCGAGGGTTCCCATTATTGCCAGGTTGTCGCTCTCGGTTGCACCGCTGGTAAAGACAATCTCGTAATCGTTATCTGCCCCAAGCATACGGCGCACACTGTCCCTTGCCTGCTCCACGTCATCACTCACATCCCCGCCAAAATCATGCATGCTTGAGGGGTTGCCATACCGGCTGCCAAGAAATGGAAGCATGGCGTCAATAACTTCCGGCGGCACCATGGTTGTTGCATTATTGTCAAGATATACTGTTTCTTTCATGTTACACCTGCACCTGTTCTATAACTTCGATATCATCCTCGACGAACTCCCTCAGCTTATCCTGCACAAGGTTCTTCAGGGTTACGTCTGAGATCACACAGTTGGCACAATTGCCAAGCAGCCGCACCATTACCTTTTTACCATCGATGTCTACAAGCTCAATATTTCCCCCGTCCCTCTGCAGTATGGGACGCACCACGTCTGTAATGGTCTCTTCAACAAGCTGCATTCGCTTTATATTGGTGAGGGGTTTCTTTTCCGGTGCAACCGTCACCTTCTCTTCTGCCATGTTTTTTCTTTCTTCATGCAAAATATCTTCGATCTTGTGCAGGCACGACCCGCAGGCTCCCCCTGCCTTGGTATAGTTGGTCACATCTTCAACCGATGAAAGATTATTTTCACGCACAACTTTTTTGATAAGCGTATCGGTCACCCCGAAACACTGGCATACGATCTCTCCTTCTACTTCTTCTTCCTCTTCAATGGTTTCACCTTTCAATTTTTTCAGTGCCTTTGTGAGGGCTTCCTGTCCCATAACAGAACAGTGCATCTTCTGTTCAGGCAGGCCTCCCAGGTACTCAACGATGTCCTTGTTGGTTATCTTTGCTGCCTCATCAAGTGTCTTGCCCATCACCATCTCGGTAAGGGCCGATGAGGAGGCGATGGCACTGCCGCAGCCGAAGGTTTGGAATTTGGCGTCGATGATCTTCTCACCGTCAAGTTTCAGGTACAGGGTCAGCGCGTCACCGCATACGATGCTTCCCACTTCCGCAACCACGTCAGCATCGGGTATCACCCCCACGTTCTTCGGGGCCTTATATAGTTCTTTAACTTTTCCAGTATAATCCCACATGTATATTCCTCCATTCGCATCTCAAAACGCTGATCTGTTGTTACTACACAATATATATACAAAAAGGAAACTTGACGAATTTTAATTCATACTAATTTAATAGGAATTAGTATTACATAATATTATTGTAAATTTTAGCAAGAATTTTTTACTGGTTGGGTGGATTTTTTGGTTCACCGCAGAGGCGCAAAGGGCACGGAGAATTGAGCAGTGACGAGTGACGGGTAACGGGTAACGAGTGTAATGTATGATCAGACCAGTCGCCCGTTACCCGTTACCCGTCACTCGTCACTGCTTCTTGTTTCGCGCCCTTCGCGCCTTTGCGGTGATCTTTATAACGCTGCGGTTACTCCGAGTTTTACTTTGTTATGGTATTCGTAATTTGCACCGCGTGACAGGTCCCTGATCACATAGGTATACTCTCCGATTATCCTGGCGTTTCGTGCCAAAAGCCAGGTGAGGGAGAGGGTGGCGCTTTCATAATCAAGAATGTTTATTCCTTCTTCATCCTCGAAATCGGAGTCAAAACGGTTGTACAGGGCGGTGATGACGTACCTGCTGCGGTCTTCGTCAGGGTGAAACTGCAGCTCTGCCATGTAGCCCTGGCTCTTTACCTCGCGGCCGGTGCCGTCAAAGTAGCCGTTGTTGTCGGTACGGTAGAGGTAGCACAGGTTCAGCTCGAAGGGGCCGGCATAGATAGAGGCATCACCGCCGTAGTATCGGACATCGCTGGTACGCTCTCGGTTAGGATCAGGTGCAGCGTCATCGTCGTCATCATACAGGGTATTCTGCTCCCTCCCCGCGTAGGCAAAGCCTCCGAAGCGGAACACCTCGAACAACGACTGGCTTGCCCTGAACATGCCGCTCTTGTAGGTGTCGTCATCGAACTTTTTAGTTTCTTCGTCGGCGGGGTCGATGCTGTTGCCGTTCACCACCTGGGCCACAAGGTCGAGGCCGAAATCGAACCCGTAATCGGCGATCACACCACGGTCGTATTTCAGGTTGCCCAGTGACCGTGGGGGCTTTATATCAAAGATGACGTAACTCTCGTGGGTAAGACGCAGCTCGTTCTTGTAGATGGGATCTGATACCGCGAACTGCCCCGCGGTCAGGTTGATGCCGGTGCCCAGCAGGTCACGGTAATACAGGAATGCGTCTTCGATTCCCGCAACCTCTCCCCGCTCTGAGAAGAAGAAATAGAAGTAATACGAAAGCTTTTCAGACACCGGCCCCCCTGATATAAGCTTCAGGTTATAGGGCATCTGGAGGTCGGTTTTCACATCATCATCCAGGTCCATCATGCCGAACACATCAATCCGCACCCCGATGGGGAAATCACGAACCAGTTCAAGCAGCGGGTCACCCGTGTCTATATTTGAATACGGGGGCTCACCTTCCGGCAGGCGAAACCCGTTGCCGGCAAACTCCTCCCCGTATGGCTTCAATTTGGGAAAGGGTGCGTGACAGGTCTGGCAGGTAAACCGGTACTTACGGGCAAAACCCGGCATGGCCTCAGCGTCATGGTTGACTGACACCAGCACCGTGATGCCGGTGAAGAGAACCAGTATGAGAAACAGTATTGTTTTTTTACGCATATAATTTCTCCTCTTTAGTATATAACTTCAAACTCCGCCTCGTCGCTGTTGATAAGGCGGTCCTTGTATTCAGACTCGGGCACCTTCAAAAACTCCGCCACCGGCTTCACCAGCAGCCTGTAGTTCAGCTTTGCCCGCACTTTCACCGGCCCCGGCGGCATCCTGCCCGGCACTGTCCAGGTGAAGGTCTCAACCTTCGTTTCCCTGGGGCCGATGCGGTAATCTACACCCAGTTTCGCGGTGTTCCACTGGGCCATGGTCATCTGTCCCTTCGCGGTAAAATAGGGCATTCTGAATATGCGGTTACCCAGCGGCACGTCCTCACGCCTGAGGCCGTCAAACCCTTCGGGCACGTCCATCATCTCCGCCAGATCCTGGTAGGCCTTCGCTTCTGATGCGATTGTATACTCTTCACCTTCAAACCCTTTCTTATCAACCTTCAGGTGATATACATCGCCCTTGCTGTCCTCCGCCTCAACGTGCAGGTAAAGTATCCGGTCTTCAACCGACCCCGTTGGAACCTTATGTCCGCATTTCTGGTTGTAGAGATACACGGAAATCCGTATCCGCATACCCGGCTCCACGAATTCCATCTCCGGGTAGATGAGGACGTCAATGGCACCATTATACTTGGCGGGGAAATGCCCCCCGTGAAAGGTGTGCTGCCGCACATCGTCGTATTTGGTCTTGTCAGTTTTTGCCCGCTGGCCGGGTGCCGGCGGCATGTGGCAGTCCTGGCAGGGAACACCCTCCTTGCTGTAGGGGCCCTCTTTCCATTCATTGTAGGTACTCTTTACCCACACGTCCCACGGGCTTTTCTCGTTGTGACAATTGGCACAGAATTCGGCGGTTTTCATTTTATCAAATTTCTCAAGTCCGTGCGCCGGCGAGTTCTTTCCTCCCCGTGCCCCGTACTTCTTGCGGCCGGGTGATGAGTGATAGCTGTAATTGTAGAGCTTGCTTTCATCGAAATGGTTTATGGTATGACATACATCGCAGCTCACACCCTCGTTGGCCATGGAGCGCTTTTCGGGCCTGGGTGGCGGTGTATCCCCCGCCATGTATGAAAATGGCGCGTGGCAGCCGTTACACCCGTCCACCGCGTCTTTAAATTTCGGGTTGCGCTTGGCATGTTCAACCGCCATGTCGAAATATTCGATCTCGTCCCATTCATGGGTAAAAGCCTGGGCCATCAGGCTTTTTTTCCACTGGTAATAGATTTCAACATGGCACTGCCGGCAGTAGGTTGCCTTCTGGAAATCCTTATACTCATACAGGCCATGCAGCGCGTCACCTGTCTTAAATGTGGCCGCAGCTACAATACCCCCCACCAGTACACATAGCGCTGCCATGATCATAATTTTTATTTTCATAATTCCTCCAGCTTACGTTTCGGGAAAGGTGATCTTTATATCTTGAAACATTTTCATTATATACTGGGTTCAATTGCCGTGCAATAGATTTTTTCACCACAGGGACACAGAGAGACAGAGGGTTTGTTTACAGGGATTACCGCTAAGGCACGAAGTACGCGAAGAATCGCAAATAGGGAAACGCTAACGGGTGTTTCAACGATGTGGCGATCTCATCGCGAATGAACTTATCTCTGATATTTTGATACCTGTTGGCTACAGGAAACCTTATGCCCCCTACATCCCCCCAAGGGGGACTGTCTAAAGATGCCATCATGAAGCATGATTTTTTATGAATACTGTGGAATCTGTGTCAATACTTCGGCTTCACTTACTTCGACTTCACTCAATACAAGCAGTACAGGTCGAGTAAAGCGGGTAGCCGGAAGTTACGTAACAGGTATAACCATTAGTTTTATTATAGAAGTCGTGAAGTCCCCCATTGGGGGATTTAGGGGGATTTGGGGTTCATAATACAGCCAGTTCACATTGCCGCGCAATAGATTTTTTTCACCACTGAGACACAGAGAGACAGAGGGTTTGTTTACAGGGATTACCGCTAAGGCGCGAAGAATGTAGAGAATCGCAAATAGGGATAATATATATAGAACAGTTCTTCTTTGCGCACTTCGCGCCCTTTGCGCCTTCGCGGTAATCCTTATAAACGATTAATATTACCAAATATTACATATTATTACTAATATTTACTTTTTTTATTGACACTCCATTCAAAGACTTCACTATGTGAATGCTGCTCGACCTGTTAATGCTACGGCACACGATGCTATGCTGACACAGGCGACAGGGCTGGCCTGGAAACGGGTCCGCCTCCCGTGTTTGGAAAGAGTATGCAGGAGCATCATCATAGTGCCCCTCTTGTGTGACATCGATTCACGTGTCCGCGTACTCCTGCCATTCACGAACAAGTCTATTTACAACACTTAGCAGGAGGAATAATACATGAGAAAAGTAAGGTTACTACTTGTAATTCTGCTTGCGTGTGTTCTTGCGTTCTCAGCTCCGCTTTTCGCGCAGGAAGATACGCTTGACGCAGAGGAAGATACCACTACCGCGGTTGAGGATAGTGGGAAGGGTACCATGACCTTCAACATGGGCGAGATTGTGGTAAAGGACAGGGCTGTTGCAAACATTGAGAATGCCAGCACTTCTACAGAGATCACAGGAGAAGAGATCAAGCAGAAATCACAAAAGACTCTTGATGAAGCCCTGACAACTGTACCCGGTGTAAACGTTTACCAGACACAGAAGGGGCAGATGGGATTTACTTTACGGGGTTTTCGGCAGGACAAGGTAGCCATCCTTGTAGATGGTATACCATTTGAAGAAGTTTATGATGGCGGTGGCGGTGATATTTCACGTATTCCCATTATGAACGCATCAAAGATCATCGTCAACCGGGGTGTGTCATCAGCACTCTATGGTGCAAGGGGTACTTTTGGTACTATTAATGTTGTCACTAAAAAACCAGAAGAGATGTTCACAGAAGCTAATGTTGAATACGGCGAATATCAGAATTATTCATTAAACGTGGCACATGGTATGCCTGTTGGTGATTTCTACTACTGGATTACCGGTTCAATGATGAACTCCAATGGTTACAAAGTATCCGAAAAGCTTGATACTGAGAAAAGAAAAGAATGGTTCAAAAAATTGACAGCGTATGATGTATATGGACATACATTTAGCGCTGTAGATTCTGAACAAGTTCAAAACTATCTGGATGATGATGGTAAATGGGATCATACTGAATATCGTAAATATTATCTGAACGGGAAAATCGGCTATAATTTCACAGACAAGATTGAGGCTGGTGTATCATCTGGTTATTACAGAAATGAACAACTCTTTTTAGGTTTCTTCCCAAATACGTTGGCCGGCTATGATGAAACAACTTCAACCTGGGACACAACCTTACCTGCCAGCAAAGTTTTTGGTAAAAAAGCACAAAGAGCATGGGAATGGCCTGAAGACTATCGATATGATGTATCTCCTTATTTCACTGGTGAGTTTGGCGACCTGGACATCAGGGCAAGCCTATTTTATGTCAAACAAATGAATATACTAAAATACTGGTTAGACTATGAACATAGTGATACTTTCTGGGATCCATCCAAACATATTGAACAAAGCTATGGATTCTATATCTACCCAACTTACAAATTATCTGACTGGAATAAACTGTCAGCAGCAATTCATTATAGACAGGAAGATTTTGAGAAACAGGAAAAATCTACCTCCAGCTATGAAACAACAAAAGAAATGTTAGCATCATATGTGACACTTGCTGTAGAGGATGAAGCTAAATTCAAAACGATAGGCGGGGATCTGGCTTTAACAGCCGGTATTTCCTACGACGCCCAGAAGCTTGAAAAATTCAAGGATGGCCCCCCGTTAACTAAACAGAAAATGCCTGATGAAAGTTCAACAATCTGGGGGACAGCTGACGCTTTTAATCCAGTCTTTGGTTTTGTTTATGACCCTCTTAAAGACCTGTTAACCATACGTGGTTCAGCCTCAATGAAAATTGAGTTTCCAAATCTTCACCAGTATTCCGATAACAGCACAGCAGGCGTAGATTACGAACTGGAGGCGGAAAAGTCATATAATGGAAACGTCGGATTTGAACTGTTTTTCATGGACAGAAAATTAAGCTTCAGAAACGATTACTTCTATACTAAATTTGAAGACAAACTTGAAAGGCTTCTTGATGATACAACTGGATTTGATGTATATCAGAACATCGAAGGAAGGGTGATGCAAGGCCTGGAAAGTACTGTTAGCGTAAACAGTATATCAATAGCACGTATAGTTGATCTTACTTTTTCATTCTCTTATGTGTTCACACATGCAAGAGATCTTGATGATTCACCTGCTTCATATGGTGAAAAAGTTGCAGAGACACCTGCGCACCAATTTATAATGAATCTCGTGTGTGATTTCGTGACAAATACAAGCTTGATCATTTGGGGTAATTACAAAACCCATGAATACATGTATGTTATGAAAGATGATCCCAATGGTGCTGTCGAACCATATTCAACAAAATATTACACCACAGAGATGCTTCACGATCCATTAAAATTAAACGTGAAGGTATCGCAGAAGTTCCTCGAAAACTACGAAGTATATGTCAAGTGCGACAACGTACTCGACGACTACAACGCCGACCCGTTTAACCCGGGTCCCGGACGCATGTTTTACTTTGGCGCCAATGCTAAACTATAGCATTTCGCATACACGCATCTCCAATGATGCGCGGGGACACTGCTCCCCGCGCATATTTTTTATTTCAGGAGTACCATCATGAATAAGAAACTCACCTACACACTATCCGCAATCATACTAATACTACTCATTTTTATAGGCTACAGGGAATTCTCCGCCAACAATCATCACGCGGTGATGGCAATCACCGGCGCCACCCCGGTGGCATACCGGCAGGCTGTTCCATCTGGCGTGTCACTGGAAGTCACCGGCATGCTTGAGAAGAACTACACCTTCGACAACGACGCACTGAACGCCCTGGCACCAACCTACATACGAACCAGGGAGGTAACCCCGGAAGGCAAGTTCATGGGGACATACCGCTACCATGGCATTCCCGTTCTTCACGTACTTGAAGGGATACCGGTGGAAAAACCCGAAGACGCGGCCTTTGACGCGCCGCATGACATCGTGGTCACCTTCATTAACGCCGAAGGCAAAGAGTCACGTTTCAGCTACGGGGAGCTCACCATGACCACCGACTGCCTGCCAGTGACCCTCGCATATAACAGGGAAGAGCTTGTTCCCAGCAAGGATCCCGAGAAGTACAACAAGAACGTATATAAAGAAAACATCGAGGGCCTCAGGCTTATATCCCCCCGTGACTGGGACGATACCCGTTACCTGGACAACGTGGTCAAAATGACCCTTACCGTACCCTATGCGCAGAGCAGCCTGCTGCCCAAAACGCAGAAGGGGCTCAAGTGTTCATCAAGCGGTATCAGCCGTATTACCGGCGAAAAGTCAATGCCGGTCACCTATAGCAACGTAGCGTCAGCACGCTACAACGAATGGATACGGGTAGGCCACGGACGGGGCTACAAGGGCATCTCGACGGCAACCGGTTATGACCTGCGCTCATTTCTGAAAAAGAATTTCCCGGGATGTGACAGGGAAAGCTGGTTCCTTTTCACCGCATGTGACGGCTACCGCTGCCTCTTCTCAGGGCGTGAGATATTTGAACACGAAGCCGGGAAGGACATGATGATCATCATCAGACTTGACGGCAAGCCCCACAAGAGCGGTCCCATGCTTGGACCCGTCACAGATTACTACGTTGACAGGGACGTATGGGGATTGACCCACGTAATGATCATAGAAGACATAAAATAATAGAGGGGATACCACGCAATGCAAAATTTTACCATACACTGGCTGTTCTACGGGGCGGTGACGTTGTATCTTCTGGCCACGGCCCTGGTGTTTCTGCAGAAGCCCCGCCCCTCCTTCGCGGGACTCCTGGCAGGCTTCATCCTGCACACCGCCTACATGATCTCGCGGGGCTGGATCGGGGGCATCTTCATTCCCAACGGCATCACCGACAGCGTCTACCTGCTGCCGTGGGGCATCGCCGCGGTGCTCATCACGTTGTACCTGGTACAGAAAAGGGATGACATACTTTACGGCCTGCTGCTCCTGGCCGTCTTCGCACTGTTCGCCCTGTACTATCCCGACGGTATGATCCCCCCAACCCCAAGGAAGCTCACCCTGTGGGCACAGGCCTTCTTTTTCAGCGAGATATTTGCCCACGCCCTGTTCTACTGCGCGGGATTCTTCGGCCTGCTTTCCATAATCAAGAAGGAACGCCGGGAATTCAACATCACCACCATGCTGGTATGGGGATTCGTGTTCTACAGCATCGCCCAGGTAACCGGCGCCGTATGGTGTTATAAAGGCTGGTCAGCACTGTTCAAGTGGAGCCCCCGGCACATGCAGTCGGCCACCATCTGGCTTTTGTACGCCAACTTCGTGCACCTGAAATACATCCCCGGGTGGACCCCGCGCAAAAAGGCCATATACGCCGTCGCTGCCGCCCTCGTGGTGCTGGTCTTCACCATGGGGTCGTACCTGCACGAGATGTCATTTCCAAGGATAGGAGGCTGACCATGAAAAAGATATGGAACTTTATCGCTGATATACGCCTTACCTTCTGGCTCCTCCTTTCAATGGCTGTTACAATGGGCATAGGGTCATACCACGCCCTGTATAACTTCTCCCTTTTCATGACCCTTGATACCGCGCAGATACACAAGTGGCTGCTGACCGACGGGATTGCCAACCCCGGCGCCACCTGGTGGATGCCCGTACTGTTTCTCATCATCGGGCTGCTTGTACTGAACACCATTGCCTGTACCGTCGAGCGACTTAAACTGCTGATCAACCGCGCCAGGGAAAACGGAAAGAAGGTACGGCCGGTACATTTCGCACCGTCAGTGGTGCACCTGTTTTTCATACTTATACTGTTCGGCCACCTGCTTTCATCAGCCTTCAGCTATCATCAGAGACAGGAAATACACCCCGGCAGCACGATTACCCTGCCAGGTGGAACTGTACTTGCGGTGAAAGACGTGAAAATCCACTACTTTCCCGACAATTCCAGGCTGGCCAACCGCATTTCACAATGCAGGGTACAACTTGCCGACGCCTCTGATCCAGGCAGGCAATGGGCAGTGCAATTCCTCAAACCGACAGTCATTGACGGGATTGAGCTGCACCTTGACATGGAGAAAAAGCGTCATGGGATAATGGCAGACAAAAAACAGATACCTGAAGCTCCGAAGGAAGACGAGGTATGCGACCAGTCACCCGTGTATCACGTGAAAAAGCTGAATACAAGAAACGTGTATATGGTAATGCGAAAGGACGCCGGCTTCCACCTGCTTGTTCCCTCCTTTTTCGTGGTCATCATCATGATGGGGTGGTATTACACTTCGAGAAGATCATCTCTTTTTACTTGATTTTTAAAAGTATACAGTATATTTTCACTTTCAATCTTCCCCTTTTCAAGGGGAAGATGTCCCGATTACATGGGGACAGATGGGGTTGTTACGTATAATGATTTCGATCTGATCTTATACTACCAAGTGAACTTAACGAACCCCCTCCCGGCCTCCCCCTTGAAAAGGGGGAGGAGAAGGAAAGTGCAACGTACCCTCACCCATCAGCAAGGTGAAGGAGTTGAATTGTGAATATACTTTAATACAGTAGATGGAGCCCTCATGCCAGAAGATATGATGAATACAAAAGAAGTGGCCGAATACCTGGGTATACATGAAAAACAGGTATATGCCCTGATAAAGCAGGGGGGCATTCCATGCACCAGGGTAACCGGCAAGTGGGTATTTCCCCGCTACCTGGTTGACCGCTGGATTGCCACAAGCGCCCAGAAAAGCGCCCCGGCACACCATGATACACAGATGCCCGGCGAATCACTTCTTGCCGCCGGCAGCAATGACCCGGTACTTGACGTACTTCTCAACAGCATCAAGCAGGGTGAGCATCCTCTTTATATATTCAGCTGCAGCACCGGAAGCAGCGAGGGTTTGCGCCTTCTGAAAGAAGGACATATCCATATATCATGGTGCCATCTTTTCGATCCCGAGACTGGCGAATATAATGTTCCCTATATTTCAGAACATTTCACCGAAGAGAAGATCGCCATCGTGCATCTTTTTTACCGCGAACTGGGATTTCTTATGAAACATGAACTTAAAGGCACTATTAATGATTTTCCCGATATCGCCAAACAGGGACTCACCTTCATAAACAGGCAGGAAGGTGCCGGCACCCGCATATTCACCGATTACCGGCTACAGCAGCATGGCATAGAACCATCCCAAATAGCCGGTTACCAAAACCAGGTATTTACCCACATGGAGGTGGCACTGGCCATCGCTTCGGGTGAAGCCGACACCGGTATCGCCACGGTAGCCGCAGCGCAACTGTTCGGCCTTCCCTTTGTGCCGCTTATCCGTGAAAGTTTCGACATGGTGCTCTACCAGGAGACTTTCTTTCACCCGGGTGTGCAGAAATTCATCGAGACCCTGAACTCAGAAGGCTTTCGCCGCCGTGCATCATCACTGGGCAACTACGATTTCAACGAGTCTGGAAAAATCGTGTATTCCTCATCATGAACCCAATCAAGGAAAACCACAGAGTCCCAGAGAAATAGAGATTTTTAAAGGATTACCGCAAAGGCGCTAAGGGCGCTAAGTTCGCAAAGAAAAGAGGGTGATTGAATTCGTCGTTCATATCTTCATAAATCTAAAAATGTAAGAGGCACCGGTGCTTATCCACAGGCCGCAGAGGGTAAAGCCTGTAAATACGGTTACCAGTTCTATGGTACCATGCCCTGCCGCAGATGCAAGCAGCCTGGTTGCCCATATCATGAGAAGAAGCACCGGAAACCCGGTACACATTCGCACTACAGGCTGCCACCATTTCATTTTTCCGGAACCCGGAGTTCCAGGTGTTTTTTCATTCAGCAAATAACCAACAAGTGTTCCTGCTATGAGGCCGAGAGGATAAGTGGTCCAGTAATTTTTTGCCAGCAGCAGGGCCCCTGCCAGCACCAGGCACAGGGCAATGCGGGTTAAAAGAACCTCGTGATGTTTAATTCTGCCGTAATACCTGTTCCAGAGAAGGTACGCCACCAGCACGGCCCCACCCAGCAGCCATCCTCCCAGTATGTCGGCGGGAAAATGCACACCAAGGTACACCCGTGACAGGGCCACTCCCACTATCATGAAACCGGCGATGAAGTAGAACCACCACCTGGCCACGTACATGGACAGCATGCTCCACAGCACCAGGGCACCCTGGGCATGGCTGCTTGGCATGCCCGGCCCCCCCGATTTGATGATATTGATGCCCGTCTCTATGGCAAAGGGCCGGGGCTGCATAAAGATGTCCTTCGCCAGCGAGTTCAACCAGTAGGAGAGGAAGAACACCACCATTAAGCGAAACCCCCACCTTCTGTCAAAAACCCAGAACAGCAGGCACACAACAAACAGGTAGACGTACCCCTTCCCGGTATGGGTAAGCATGATAAAGAAGTTGTCCAGCAGTGGACTCCTGAACTGCTGCAGCCAGTGTATAACAGCAATCCCGCTTTCATGTGTCATCCAGGTATTCCTTCTTGTGTATTAAACACGCTGCAAATTTTTTACTCTTCACTCTTCACTATTCACTATTCACCAGCGCAAAGCGCTGTCACATGGTACAGCACAATACCACAGGCAACCGCCACGTTCAGCGACTGCTTGATCCCCCTCATGGGAATGTCTATGGCCATATCACACATTTCCACCACTTCCCGGGTCACTCCGTCCACCTCGTTGCCCAGCACTATGCATACGGGAAATTGATACCCGGCTTCCGTATAGACAACACTTGAGTCTGTGTGCTCCACTACTACCAGCCGGTACCCCTGCTCTTTCAGGTTTTGCAGCACGGCAATGGTATCGGTGTTGTGTTCCCAGGTGACACTTTCGGTACTGCCAAGGGCGGTTTTGTCGATCTCTTTGCGGGGTGGATAGCCGGTATAGCCGGTGAGATACAGTTTATCAATTCCCGCCCCGTCCGCGGTGCGGAACATGGAACCCACGTTATACAGGCTGCGGACATTCTCAAGCACAACCACCACCGGAAGCCTGGCAGACCGGTTCACTTCTTCCACCGATGGCTGCATTGCCTGGATTTCATCAAAATCAAGTTTACGGATCTTTCTGTTCATGTATTAATTATCCGGCTGAGGCGGCTGAATATTTTTTTACTTTCTCTATCAGCAAATCTTCATTAATGGGAGAGGCCAGGTAGTCCACGGCACCCCGCTCAAGGGCGTCAAACAACGACAGTGGTTCATTGCGTGAGGATACCACGAGAATGGGAATGGACCTGTACTCCTCAACCATGCGCAGCTTCTCAATGATGTACAATCCATCCACGTGATTAAGAAATACGTCAATTATAATGAGGGTCGGGGTATATGCCGTAACGTAATCAAACAACTGGAGGGGATCATCAAGAAAGTCCACCTCCATACCCGCTGTTTTCACTACGAATGTAACGAATTCTCCGAATGTCCTGTTGTCATATACTACAAGTATTTTTGACATGGTATAACCTGCTAAACTATTGTAACTGCTGCCGCATCATCTCTTTTATGCGATCACTTTCAAAAACCCGCACTATCTTTCGGGATGTATCATAACGAAGATCCACGTTTATCGGCTTAATCTTCTTACGCCTGACCACGTCATAGAATATCTGCACCTTCGGCATCAAAAAGTTTGACCTCTCAATATCTTCAATTCGTGCAATCTCGTATATTCTCTGCTTTTTCTTGGTATCAAGGGCAATTTTAACCGATTCAATCATGATAAAATCACCCTTGCTCAAAAATGGCTGCCCCTTGTTCAAAGAGAGACTTACTGATTTCAGAAAGCGATAGGTATCTTCAATAGAATACAGGTAATTTGAGAGATTCAGCATATATCGAAGTGCTTTCACCGGTTCCTGCGGGGTGCGATACGGTGCTGTACTTGATATCGCTTCGTACATATCGCAAATACCGATAAGACGGGATATCTCAGGTAATTCGTTGTATGCGGCTTCCCTCGACTTATCCTTCGGAATGGTTCTGAATGGATATCCCGGGCTTTGAAATTTTCTGTGATGGAAAAGCGCGGTCAGCTTTATCATGTTTGGTACCGCCTTGTTCCCCGCCGGGTCTGCAACACTATCCAGTATTCGATATCCCTCCCTGGTATGCTCCATCACCCTGTAATATTCTTCAGGTGACAGGAGGCCTGGCTTCTGAATGATAGCCGGGTCGATTCGCAGTTTGCCAATGTCGTGAAGATAGCCACCCATCGCAAACATCTTGACAGTGTCACTGCTGGTCATCTCCTTGTAGGCCATTATCATGGCAAGTATGCCTACATTTACCGAATGAGTATATGTATAATAATCGAAGTCTTTAATTTCCCTGAGCAGTGAAAGAACACCACCCGTTTTATCTTCGGGCTTAAGGCCGTCAACGATGGATTTCAGCTGGGCATGTGCACCGAGATATTGGTCATAACTCATCTTACCGGTTTTTCGTATTTCACCATACATGGCGGCAGTATCTTCGGCCAGGTCGTTCATCTTCTTCCTGGTTATAATTTCATGGGTAAAACTGCCCGTTGACTCACCTGCCCGGGGTATGAAGAAACGTTTTCCTGACGCGCTGAACTTTTTAATATCATCATCAGAGATCTTTCTACCCGAAGAAAAAACCGTGCTTCCGTCCTGGTCAAACACATCAAAGGTAAGCACCTTGTCCCCGCTCAATTTTCCGAGGTAGGACGCGTTGATTTCCTGAAAACGTGTCAGGTCAATCGATATGTCATCATTCTTCGCCATTAACCAGTCCGGTCACTTAAAGTTGGTATACCATTACACAGATGAAGTTATAATTCAACAGAAAAATATTTTTTCAATCATCATGCTCCTCGTTTACCAGCTCAAGTCCTTCTTTAAACAGGAAAACAACAATAACAATACCGGCAATTGGGTCTGCCAGCCAGAAACCCCAGAAATAATTTCCCGCCAGGCCCAGAAACAGTGCAAGTGACAATATTGAACACACCATTGTCTCCCGGGAATCTGCCACCAGTGACTTAAGCCCCATCTTTTTCCCGAGCGAGTATTTTTTATATGCCAGTACGGGCATTATGATCATTGAGATGATTGCAATAATAATACCAGGCAGGGAGGGGTCCGGCACCTCCTGCATTACAATTTTAGATATAGATTCATACAACACGTATATTCCGAGAATGAAAAAGGTAATCCCCACGAAACGCACCGCTTTCTTTTCAATTTTTTCTTCCTCTTCTTCAGTCAGGGTATCGTGTTTTTTCAACCGCCAGACAAGCACGAACCCCGAGAGAGACTCTACTATACTGTCAAGACCAAATCCGATAAGTGCAATGCTGCCTGCCAGTGCACCGAAAAATATTGAAGCCGCCGCTTCAATCATGTTATACCCGATGGTAAAATATTCATATATAAGAGCTTTTTTATATGAATTGTCCATAATACTCTCACCTTTTTTTATAATGTATTCATATCATAGCAGTTACTCTATCACGTTGCATTCACTTTTCATAGAATGCAATAGTCCACTCAATGCCCTGGAAAATAAATATACATATTCCTTCTCTGCCATTCTCTGCGCTCTTTGCACCTTAGCGGTAAAAAATACATGATCTTTTCTCTGTATCTTCGTGCCTCTGTGCTGATCCTTTTAAATGGAGGGTATAAAAAAAAAGCATCCCTGCTTTGGGGCAGGGATGAGTGTCCAAGAGGTCTCCCGTTTTGGGGACGTGAGTCTGGGATCCAAAATGGAGGATCGGCAATTATGGAAGTATCCATAAACTAACTGCGACTAACGCAGAAGTTACATATATAGTTATAGCACCCGTGATATTTGACAACAAAAAAAAATTATTTTTTTAATAAAATTTTCATATATCAAATCACATAGAATCATAATCACCTGCTCAAATTTATAATTTTAGCTATTACTCCTTAATATATCAATTTTAGCACATTCAGCAATTAATCGAATTTTCCATTCAGTTTATTTTTATAATTTTCGATATTAATAGCAGCAGGATACGTGATCCCGCAATTACGACAGTCTATTAGTGTATGAGGCATCAAATGATAAACCTGGTTCCATTTGAACTGCAAGCTATCAAGGAAGGCGCAACCGGCCGGCAATTACCCGGCGACACACGGCTGCAGGGTCCATCGAATTCTTTTTTTGATACACTGCAATCCGTTCGCTTCAGGGATGAGAGCGTTGTTGCTGATACACGCAACAACGTATTTGAGCCCAATACAACTGAATATAACAGGCATACGCAGAATGAACCGGTTGATGACACACAAACATCTTACCAGGCATCTGAATTTAATCATAACAATAATACTAAAAGTACAAACGAGACAGGCCCGAATCAGAAAAATGATTCTGAGAAAAACATAGTACACAATTCAACAGCAGGTAAGGTTAAAACACCCGCCAACGAAAAAGATGTTACCGATAAGGACACGGTCAATTCGGAAAATACAGATATTAACGCCCTGGTTCAGCAAATTCGTGCTGATATTGAAAAAATGAAGAACAGCCCGGATATGGATACGCTGAAACAGTCGCTTAAGGATCTCGAGAAACTGCTGTCCAGTCTGCCTGATGCCCTTAAAGAAGTAAAAGACCTGAAAACACAACTGCGTTCGTTGCTTGAATCATTGAACAGTTCGGGAATGAAAGCAGACAAGAGTTTCGTCTCAGAACTGTCCGCGAAGCTGGCAGATGATATTGAGAAACTCATTCGATCAATTGAAACTCATGCTAAGAACGGGCACGCTGCCAACCGCAAGTTGTTTGAACCAATGGATAACACAGATACAAAAAAACTTTTATCAGAACTGGCGGACACTATTAAAAAGATCAGTCACGAGGCTGCCAGCAAACAGCAGACACCCGCGAAGGCATCAACGGGTATTGTTGATCCGAAAGTAAGCGCGGATATTGCAAAAACGAATATTGCGGGCACCCCGACAGCCACACCACATTCTGATGCCCCCGGCAGTAATACCGAGCAGAACCAGCAGAATTCGTCATTCAACTTTAATAACAGCAATCACAGGCTTTTTGGCCAGGCGTCACTCAGCAATACCCCGTCACACGCTTCGGCAAAGGGGGTCTTCGACCAGCAGCTGCAGCAGATCATGCAGCAGGCAAAAATGACCGTTCTGAACAACCAGAACGGGTCCATCTCCATGAAAATGCATCCTGACTCACTTGGCAATCTTAATGTCAACCTTGGGCTTGAGCATGGCGTGTTAAACGGCCGTTTCCTGGTGGATAACGCTGAGGCACGGCAAATGCTGATGGACCATCTCGCCCACCTGAAACAGTCACTGCAGGAACAGGGCATATCCGTGGGAGAGTTCCAGGTGAATGTACGTAATGGGGGTCACCAAAAGCACAACACCGAAGAAGAAACACAGGTAATTCCCGGCATTCCAGGACACCTGGCAGCCGAGGATTACGATACCGGGGCGTACCATTACGTCCACGAAGGATCACTTGATCTTATCATATAGGAGCAGTATATGGGTGATATAAATACACAGATGTCAGCCACGGACATGGCACATGCCAAGCGGCAGGCAAATGAAGTAAACCAGAAAATCAAGGCTGAAAAAGGGAAGATCCCCGGCGGACTGGGACGTGATTCTTTTCTCAAGCTTTTGGTAACCGAGATGCGCCACCAGGATCCCACAAACCCCATGAAGGACAGGGAATTCATCAGCCAGATGGCCCAGTTCTCATCCCTTGAACAGATGACGAACATCAGCCAGGGAGTTGAGAAGCTTAACACCCGGTCACAATCAGGGGACGCCTACGCCCTCCTGGGAAAAGAGGTTGAGGCGTTCATTCCCGAAACCGGCACCTCGTTAAGGGGTGAAGTCTCCAGGATCGTATTTACCCAGAGTGGTATGAAACTAGAGATCCAGGGCCAGGAAGTATCCATGGAGAATATTCACGCGGTATACCCTCCAAAAAAAGAAGAGCCCCCACAGGCCGTGGCACAACAGGTTTCCACAGTGGAGCAGGCACCGGTGGCCCGTGAAAGACAGCAGGTGATTGGAAGATACCTGCAAAACCAGTCAAACAGCACGCACAATACTGTTAAGAATAATTCCATTAATAACGATAGTATTAAAAAGACTATGGTAGCTCCGGAAGGAGCAGGTAAATAAATATTCGTTAAAAACTGATAATTCAGGAGTATCTGCCCTATGATGCGATCACTATTCTCCGGCGTCTCAGGTTTGAAGAATCACCAGACCAGGATGGACGTAATCGGAAACAACATCTCAAATGTGAACACCCATGGATTCAAGTCCAGCAGGGTAACATTTCAGGACATGCTGTCCCAGACTATTGCCGGTGCTGCCAAGCCCGAAGAGAACAGGGGCGGTGTGAATCCCAAGCAGGTTGGGCTGGGCATGACTGTTGCCTCCATTGATAAAATATTCACACAGGGAAGCCTGGAAACAACGGGTAACCAGACCGACCTTGCCATATCAGGTGATGGTTTTTTCATCGTTGCAGAGGGTGACAAGAACATGTACACCAGGGCCGGCACTTTCGCCCTTGACCGTGACGGGGTACTTGTAAATCCCGCCAATGGCCTTCGGGTGCAGGGCTGGATGGCCACAACCGATACAACTGGCGAGAAAGTAATCAACTCGTCTGGAACCGTTGAAGATATCGTTGTGCCTGTGTATGGTAAGATTCCGGCCAGGGAAACCACCAATGTACGCTATAAATGCAACCTTGACTCCAAGTTACCGATCCTGCCTCCAGATGCCACAGGGCAGATGAGAGCATCAGCAGGTGTTACAACTAACATAGATGTGTATGACAATCTCGGTGACCCGCATCGGCTCACGTTAAATATATGGAAGACCGACACAAACCAGTGGACAGCGTCCGCGGCAATAACCGACACTGAAGGGCCAATTACCCTTGATATACCTGCCGGTGCCAACCAGGCTAACCAGGAAAACACCAGCAGCAGGATCAACCTGCGGTTTACTCCTGAAGGACGTCTGGTATCAGTGGCAGATGAATCCAGTCCGGATGAGTCGAACCAGGGAAATCTCATCGCCAACGTGAATTACCGGGTTGCCGGAGACCCATCGGTTCGCAATATCAGGCTGGATCTTGGCAGTTCAGGTCTCGTTGAAGGCATAACCCAGTTCTCGTCCCCCTCAACCACAAAAGCAGTTGAGCAGGACGGGTACAGCATGGGCTACATGGAGTCATTCACCATTGATAATTCCGGTATAATTACCGCGGTCTATACAAACGGCACAAAGCAGGCGGTAGGACAGGTGGCGACAGCTGTGTTTACCAACCAGCAGGGGCTGGAAAACGCGGGTGAGAACCTGTACGAAGTGTCAAATAACTCCGGCCTTCCAAATATCGGGCCAGCCGCGGAAGCAGGAAGAGGAAAGGTGGTTGCCGGAACCCTGGAAATGTCAAACGTGGACCTCTCGGAACAGTTTACCGACATGATTATAACCCAGAGAGGTTTCCAGGCAAACTCACGAACCATTACCACATCAGACCAGATGCTGCAGGAATTGATCAACTTGAAACGATAGCAGGCAGCATTTAAGCTTAGACCAATGAATACAAGAAAACCCTTCAGCCTGCACGACTGAGGGGTTTTCTTTAGAATCTTTCACCAGGCATAACTAATTATTTATTTGTGTGAAAGAAAAATGCGGTATAATTTATATGCACATATTTACATTTAATATTCATTTTTTAGAATACAGGATTATATTATCACAATGGACCAATTGATTAATAACTTTAACATATACATGATTCCACCATTGATGTCACTTATGGTAGGGATAACACTCGCCTTCATTTCTATCGCAAAAGGTAAATTGAAATCAGAAAACATACTGTTTGCCCTGGTTTGTGTAATGTGGACACTGCTTGCCCCGGCTTTTCTATCTCATCATCTTCTTGAGTCAAAGGAATCTATATTAAAGGTTGAAAGAAGTATCCATACGATTTATGTTTTTCTACCATTCGTCAACCTGGCATTTTACCATAAGATACTGGAGCTAAAAAAAAGAAAAGTTGAATACATCACCTTTGCCCTCAGTTTTATATTCGCACTGACCGTCCACACTGGATACTACATAGAAGGATTGAATTCATTCACATGGGGGTATATCGCAAAAGCGGGAATCGCCTTTAACTTTTTCGCGGTATACGCCTTCGCGGTACTGGTATATGGTATTGTTCTCTGTATTCAGAGAATCCGCGTTGAGACCAACCAGGTAACCAAGATGAAGATCAAGTATATCCTGTATGCCCTTAATCTTACGGGAATACTGACGGTCTTCAACCTTCCGGCCATCCTCGGGTACAACTTTTACCCGCTGGGGAACTTTATGTTCCTGTCACTTTCAATAATGGGATACGGTATTCTTCGATACAGGCTGCTTGACATTAGAAGCATCCTGCACGTTACCTTTACGTGGGCAGTCATATCATCATTGATAATTATACCAAATATTTTTATATTCAAGCTGCTTTATCCATACTTCTCAGATATTGCACCCGAATCACTTTTTGGGATTCTCATTGCCTGGTTTTTCTTTAATTACCTGTATTTTAAAAACATTCAGCCATTTATCAATCAGCTGTTTAACCGGCGTAAATTCAACCTTATCCGCACAGAATCTCATTTTATTGAAGAAATATCCATACTGAAGGATCTACACCTCTTTATTAATGAACTTTCTGATACCATTAGAAGAACACTCCTGGTTCGTTCGGTAGATGTATTTTTGCAGCGTGAAGAAGATGATTCACTCTATTATAATATGACCGGATCATCCATTATGCTCGACGAACCCTTGAGTACTTTGCTTAGCGCCAGGAATGATATTATTGAAAAACAAATGGTAGAGACCCGTCCGGAATATGAATATCACAGGGAAGTAATCCTTGACTTCCTTCACCGCAACCAGGCTGACTTCATTGTGCCCCTTATTCAAAACGGAGAGTTGATCGGCATTATACTGATGTCAGAGCGCTCCAACCTGAAACCCCTTTCAAATGACGAGGTACGCTTTCTCAACAGCATCAGGAATGCCGCTTCTATTTCGCTGGCCAACTCCCGCATGTATCAGAATATAACCAACCTTAAGAACAATCTTGAAAAGCTCGTTGAAGAACGAACTCATGAGCTGCAGCAGAAGAACGAACAGATGATCTTTGAGCTCCAGGTAGCAAAAAATGTGCAGCAGAAAATACTCCCTTCCGAACTACCCGAGAACAGCCATATACAAAGCAAGGTTTATTTCGCGCCACTCATGGAGGTAAGCGGGGACTTTTACAACTTCGTATTTCTGGACAATGAGCATCTGGCTTTATACATCGTGGATGTATCCGGACACGGGGTACCTTCCGCACTGCTCACATCTATGATAAGCGCGGAAGTCGAAAGCCAGCTAAAAAATGAGCATTCAACTGCTGCCATATGCACAAATATCAATCAAATACTTACTCCACTACTGGTAGAAACCGGTTTCTATTTTACCATGTTCCTTGGTATACTGGACCTTGTCAACCTGCAGATGGAATATACCAATTGCGGCCATACCGAAATATACATTCTCACAAACAACGGTACCATATTTCCTTTAACAAGTGACGGGTTTTTCATTGGTGCAAATCCCGATTTCGCATATACGAGCAGTAATTTTGAGCTGCACAGCAATGACCGGCTGGTACTGTATACGGACGGCATCACCGAGGCCCGTGACGAATCTGGCAATTTTTACGGTGACGAACGTTTTCAGAACATTCTCATGGCTTCACGCGAATTAACGCTGGAGGAACAGCTTGATATAATAGTACAAGACATCGATGGGTTCACCCGGGAAGCCACATCACGAAGGCAGGATGATATCACACTTATTATCTCAGAAATTGGCAAACCGGTTTCACCCTCCCATTACCTGAAGAAAGCTGTGAAATATTACAGGGAAAAGGAATATGACCGGGCATACGAAATTCTTCAATCACTCAATGCCAGGTCCATGTCCGGTGCCCACCTGTTTCTTCTGAGTAAGCTTCAGTCTAAAAGGGGAGAATATGAATCGGCATTGTCTTCTATTGATATTGCCCTTGAAAAAAACCCGGTGAAAACGGAGTTTCTATACCAGAAAGGAAAGATACTCTACAGGCTGGATCGTCTTTCAGAGTCCAGGGAAGTGTTTACACAGGTAGAGAATGAAGATCCCGGATATAAAAAGGTTTCTCTCCTTATACGACAAATAGAATCCAGGGGGTATTAATAATACAAAAGACAGGAATAATTACCCCTGCCCTTTGCACTATGAAATACATGATAATACTATAAAACAAGATTTTGCGACACCAGTTCTGTCAGCGATTCAACTTTAATATCCATGTTATAACCGCTCTTGATGGTGTTGAGCTGCAACACACAGTTCTCACACGCGGTGATTACCATTTTAGCCCCTGTAGCATCAATCTGTTCTTTTTTGGGTTTGCCGCTTTTGATTCGAAATTCTTCATTATCAAGGGCGACCAGTCCGCCACCGCCCCCGCAGCACCAGTTAAACTCCCTGGTAGGGCTCATTTCTCTGAAATCCCCGGCCAGCATGGAGACAATTTCCCTGGGTTCTTCAAATACGCCGCCATTTCGTCCCAACTGACATGGATCATGCCAGGTGACTACGTCCTGCACAGCCTTTTCTTTTATCTTAATTCTACCTTCCTTAATATACCTGTGAATAACCTCAACGATACTGCTCACCTTGAAAGGCAGATCACCCATCAAAAATTTAGGAATTCTAAAGGCGGTTCCACATTCAACGATAACCACCTCTTTCACGTTCAACCTGATGGCTTCATTGATAATACGCTTCGCGATAAAATCCGCCTTCTCAGAATCACCCGCGAAATATCCAAAATTGACCGCTTCAAAGAAGCTCAACGTCCAGTCTTCTTTTGCGGCATTAAATATCACGGCGGGATGAACAATGGAGTGGGCACCGGAAAGCCCGGCAAAGAGTATATTCGCGTTCTCCTTGTCCATGGGTATAAGCCCCTCGGCAGAAGACGCGCCAAGCCGGTCCTTCACCTCAACCTGGAGATCTTCAATAACAGATCTGAAACCTTCCTTAAAGTCTTCTATGCTCCTGCCTTTCTCAACCGCACCATCGGCAAGCATTACAAGCTCTTCGGGGGCAGTCTCGTTTGTAAGCAAGAGCTGCTTGGCGATTGTCATTAACATGCCCATATCAATTCCGAAAGGACAATAGACCATGCACCTGCGGCATCCGGTACACGAGAAAGCCGCTTCATACACGTCATCCATAACGTGATCATCTAACTCAGTGGCGTCACCCCAGTATGGCAGGAAGAACCCTGTTGGCTTAAAATACTTTTTAAACACCTTGCGTACCACCTCTGCCCTGCCAACTGGTGTGTAAATCTCCTTCGGAACACCCTGGTACGCGTGACAGGTATCATAACAAAGTCCACAGCGGGTACAGAGGTCCAGGTAATATCTCAACGGTTTATTAAGCTTTTTATTAAAAGAATCTTTAAGTTCTCTTACCTTCTCCTTTTCCATAATTACATCCTCTTCCTGTTATGTGCTAAAAATGTGAATACTGAATGCACCATCTTGGTAAATGGAAACATAATTAAAAAAATGTTGGCGAACAGTACATGCAGCACAAGTATGGTGAAATGCGATGTTTCAGAAATCAGGTATGAAAGGTCAGGCTGGAAGGTAAACAGACCCCAGAGATAAGATCTATATGATTGCACCCCAACGTGAAGCACCGAACCATAATCACTATACCTGTCTGCCAGGTGAAGAATTGACCCGAACATAATACAGAAAAACAATACCAGCAAAACGATATAATCTTCCGGCACCGATATTCTCCGGTACGGATGCCCGAATCTCCTGAAAAGGAAATACAGTGTTGTTATCATCAGGACAATACCGATAGCCCCGGCACCAAGAAAAACCTGGTGAGGAACAACCTGTATCCATTTGAATTCGGCAATCAGCTCCAGGTGACCAACAAAAAGCAATACAAAGGCAATATGGAAAATCAATATCATTAACCAGAATATTTTCTGCTTTTTAAATGTCGTAGGAAGAAAAAAAGCATCGGTAATAATACCCAGGAGTTTAGGTCCTTTTTGTGGGAAAACAGGCGTTATTCCTTTCATCCCGGGTGAAAAATATACCAGCAGCAACTTATAAATCAGTCCAATGATCAGGGCGGCAAAAGCCATGTATACCATCGGGACCAGTATAAAATAGCTGACACTATCCCACATCATAATACCCCTTCAATAAAATATTTGTTTTTGCCTGCAAAAAGGTGAAGCATTATTACTTCACCTTTTTAATGTAAAACTTTGACACGTTACCTTCTTTAACTGTATCCAAAATCTCGTTGCCACTTGATTTCGCCCAGGCGGGGAAATCCGAGTGGGCTCCCGGGTCGGTTGTTTCGGCAACAAGCACCTGACCCACATCCATTTTCTTTATCTGCTGACTTACCTTCACCACGGGCAATGGGCATGCGAGCCCTTTTAAATCCATGTTTACATCAACTGTGATATCACTCATTTGAGTCTCCTTTTTTAATAATATACTAATCCAGTTATTATAATACTACAAGAAACCGTTAATGTCCAGCATCAATTTGTTGTTTGTATCTATATGAATAACTGTATTTTGCTGTCTCCAGCTTCTGCCAGGAATGATGCAACTCCAACAGACTCAAGTCCGGGATAATCTATTATCTCATCCCTTGTAAAACCCATCAGGTCCATCGACATCTCACAGATGAATATTCGTACACCCAGCTCTCCTGCCAGTTCAATCATTTCCTCCAGGCTTGAAACATTTTTCTTTTTCATGATCTTTTTCATCATGGCAGTTCCCATGCCACCCATGTTCATCTGTGATAGTGTAACTTTAGATGGTCCCTTGGGCAGCATAAAACCGAACATTTTCGCAAATATATCTTTACCCTTGCCCTTTTTCTTCTTATCCCGAAGGGCGGGTGTTGCCCAGAAGGTAAAAAACATCACCACCTCAAGACCCATTGCAACAGCACCTGTAGCGATTATAAACGCCGCCAGAAGCTTATCCAGGTCTCCACTGAAAACAACCATTGACAACTTGTCTTTTCTCGCGTCTACGACATCAGCCATTTGTTCCTGAATTGACTGAAGGGTTTTTTCTACATCCATATCTCCCCCTTGACTGAAATTATTTTATATTTTAATTAATTTATGTAATTCTAATATTAACACAAAATAGTTGTAAAGCAATATTTTTTTTAGAAAAACAACTTTCAATTAAATAGAGTATTTAAATGTAAACCAGGATAATGGAGATCATGATCGAAGGGTGATTGAACCTTCAACGTAATTACTCAGCTGCCATACTGAATAATCATACTTATTCTGAAATGAATAATAATCCAGCATCTCCCCCGCCTTTGGCGGGGGAGATGCACCAATTCTTTTTCATTATAAAGCAAATGATCAATATTTAAGTCATACCTGAGTAATCACCCTTCAACAATATAGTAATATAGTTCTTTATTTATGTCAAAAAAAAAGCAGGAAAATTCATTCCTGCTTTTTTAGCAAACTCGACAGCTTACAGGTATTTATTCCTGTGTTTGTGGAGCATCCCCTTCTTCATTAAGAGGCTGGTCGTGGGTAGTGCTTATATTCAGTATATCATATACCCAGCAGTATGATGTATATACTGAAACCAATATTCCGATACCCAGTACGGTAAGAATAATACCGCCCAGAATCCCCGGCTCCAGCACAATTATATTTAACAACAGAGAGAACCCAATAAGAAAACGAATATACCTGTCTTCAATTCCAACATTTTTCTTCATAATAAAAACCCCTCTTATATTATAGAATGCCTGACGTCCCGTAAAACGGAACGCATTATCAGAAAATAACGTATACTTGTGGAAATTGTCCACAACTGTACCTATTTCTGCAAGTTATTTTTTGTTGACTTTTTATAGAAAATATCATTAACTACATGGCAGTGAACATAAAAAAATTTAAATACCATATTTATCTATAAAAAATGCAGATTGACATACACAAAGAAAACAACATGGTGATATTCAACCTCATCGGGAAATATGATATTTCCGAGGTTCACAATTTTGAAACCGTGTACAAGAAACACCTGGATGAGAAACCCAGGCTAATTGCCTTAAAACTTCAAAATCTCAAGTACATAGATTCTTCTGGAATCGGGTCACTTGTACGATGCATGAACCTTGCATTGAAAAATGACGTTGAATTTATATGTTTCGACCTGAATGAAAACGTGGAAAGCATTTTTAAGCTTGCCAAGCTTGACCAGTTCATCACCCTCCTCTCCGAAGAAGAATTCATGGATACTTATGTACGCAGTTAACTTTTCAAAGTGAATTTCTGAAATTTTCTATAATCTGTTTTTCTTATTGACGTAATACAACCCGCCTGTAATTGGTTTACCGTTATCATTATCCAGAAAGTAGAGGTTATCTATCATGTCACGGGTATTATCAGGCATTCAGCCATCGGGAACATTACACATCGGTAACTATTTTGCGATGATGGAACCAATGATTTCCTTCCAGGAAAACCATGATCTTTTCTGTTTCATCGTCAATTACCACGCCCTCACCAGCATACATGACAGTGTATCGTTGAAACACAATACCCTGCAGGCGGCGATTGATTTCCTTGCCCTCGGGCTTGATCCCGAAAAATGCCATTTCTGGGTGCAATCTGATGTTCCCGAAGTAACCGAACTTACATGGATACTGGCATGCCACACATCGCTTGGGCTGCTTGAACGAAGCCACAGCTACAAGGACAAGGTTGCCAAAGGGGTTACACCCAATTCAGGCCTGTATACCTATCCCATCCTTATGGCGGCAGATATATTACTATACCAGTCAGAAATTATTCCGGTAGGGAAAGACCAGAAGCAGCATATCGAGATCACCAGGGATATCGCTGAACGTTTCAACAACACCTATGGTGAAACCTTCGTAATACCAGAACCCCTTATCAACGACGACCTGGCGGTAATACCCGGCGTTGACGGCCAGAAAATGTCAAAAAGTTACAATAACACCATCAACATATTTGAAGAAGAAAAGCCATTGAAGAAAAAGGTGATGGGAATAGTCACCGACTCTACGCCGGTCGAAGAACCAAAAGATCCGGACAAATGCAACGTATTTGCACTGTACTCGCTTTTTGCTGATGAAACCGCAAAACAAGAGATGCGGCAGAAATACGTGGAGGGGGGACTCGGATACGGCACTGCCAAAAAGGAACTTTTCGCCATCATCTGGGAATACTTCAAACCCTTCAGGGAACGTCGGGCAGAACTGGCATCCCGGCCCGGCGATATCGTGGATATCATGAAGAAGGGGGCTGAAAAAACCCGAACCATTGCAGCCGAAACCCTGGACATGGTAAAAGACAGGGTTGGCTTAAAGTATTACTGAAAAGAACAGATAAAAATTTCTGTTGACATATCTTTGTTGTTGGTCTAGTATACTAACCATCAAGGTGGTTTCAAGTATATACAGAGACAACGCATGCCTGGTTCGGAAGTCATGCATTAATAATTAACACTCATTCTTCATTCCGAACAAACCTACCCTGCTGTGCCAAATGTACGTGTCTCTGGAAGAGATATATCCGCATCTGACGGCAACATGATCAAGATGCAGGAGGTCTTCCATGAAACGCAATGTATGTCTTCCCGTATTGTATGCATCTCTCATGTTAATAATTATGCCCATTGCAAAGCTTACGGCTGCCCAGAGCAATTTTCAATTGTCTCCACCTCCAGTTCCCTGGTTCGAATTCGACAGGGGGGACAAAGACCTCAAGGTGGGGGCTACGGCCATTTACCTCAAAGGTGAAAACCAGGAAGGGATCTCCGGTGATATTGACGTCTATGGCGTTGGTGTAAACGGTTTTTACCGGTATGCTTTCAGGGATATTTTCGCCATTGATTTCGGGGGGTCAATGGTTACCGCCTACGGTGATGTTGGCAACGACGCCAACATCACTTTATGGCTGCTTTCAATTCCTGTTGACCTGGAATTCCAGGCGATCAGAAACGACATGTTCGTGCTGCTTCTCTTTGGTGGATTCAATTTCACATGGAACTATATCGGCATAGATTATGATGACGGGACTACAACAGCAGAGCTGGACATTCGGACCAACATGCGGGGACCACAGGGTGGAGCACAGCTAAGTTTTAAACTAAATGATTTCGTACTTACCCCATTTATTATGTTCATGAAACTCTCCGGCACCGCCAGTATAGACTATTCTGACAACACACCAACCAGTTATTCTGATGACGTAACTACAACTTCACCCACTGCTACACTGTATGGAATTGAGATAATATACCAGCCATGGAACATTACCCTCAGTTCCCTTGTTCAGCAGGTATCATCAAGCGGTGACAACGAGGGATTCACCACGTACATATTCAGCTTAAATTACTGCTTTCACTGGCCGGCCGGTAACAGTGAGCCGATTGAAGCAGAAGAAACACAATAAAATAAAGTTTGCAGGAGGAAGGCATGAAACAGGTATCAAGCAGGAAAATACTTATCATCTTCTTATCTGTATTCGTAGTTCTCTTGTTGACACCTGCGCTGTTCGCACAGGAAGGTGGATTTGAGAACAGGGAATACGATATCGGCATTTGTGGTGGAATCTGGTTTCCTGGAACAATTGACATAGAGGATGTGGAGGTTGACAAGGAAAACGGATTTCTTTTACGTGCCATAGGTGATATGTACATATCACCAAAATTCGCGGTAGGTGGTTACTTTAATTATTCAATGTTCAGCGTATCCAAGTACGATTATGAAGCAGATGCCAATTTCTACGAGCTTGGATTTGCCTTCAAACCACGTCTCATCCTCTCACCGGAAATGGCACTCAAGCCGGGTCTCAATATAGGATACAGAAAATCCACAAGGGACAGACTTGACGTTGAACCTTCAGGCGTAGAAACGGATGCTGATGGGCTTGGGATCAACCTGAGTATAGAACTCCAGTATCTTCTTGATGGCGGCTACATATTTTTCGTAGATGGCGGATTCCTGTCACAGCCTGCAGGTGGCAACGATGATGCTGATGTAACCTGGGCGCCAATACTGTATCTCTGCGCCGGCATTGTATTCTAAACACAGTACTTCACACGTTATTCCGGAACCAGCCTAGAATAACGTGTGAAGAAACATTCATGATTATCAATCAGTTTTCTTCACCACCACAAACTTGTTCACCCCTCCCCGTTTAACCAGGAAGAGCAGCGTTTCTTTTTCTTTATATTCCTTTAAAAGCCTGCGATAATCACCTATATCCGCAACCGGGCTTTTCTCGATTTCCTTGATTACATCGCCTTTAATGATACCAGCCGCGGCCGCGAAACTTCCCGGTTTCACTTTCACCGCCACCACACCGCTGGTGTCCTTAATCCTGAACTGGTAGGCGATCCGCTCGTCAATCTCGTGCACCACCAGCCCGATTGAATCCTCTGACGGCGATGTTGTTTCATCAATCTTACCAGCTGTCTTCACCGGCATTTCGCCTATGGTAAATTTAACTGTTTTTGTTTCTCCCTTTCTCACTAATTTCAGGTTCACCGTGCTTCCCGGCTTACTTGAAGCGATCACCCGTCTAAGCTCATATACATTATCAACTTTTTTCCCATCAACCCCGATTATGATATCACCAATTTTCACATCAGATTTTTCAGCCGGAGAGTCTTCCATTATATCGGCGATGAGTACGCCCTTATCTCCATCGTACCCGAAATTTGCGGCAAGGTCTTCGTTTACATCCTGAATATATACCCCCAGCCAGCCACGAACCACCTTCCCGCTGGTCATCAGCTCTTTAACCACGTTCTTTACCATGTTGGCAGGGATGGCAAAACCTATGCCCATGTAACCCCCGCTTCGTGAGAAGATGGCGGTATTAATACCAATCAGCTTCCCGTCAGAGTTAACAAGGGCACCCCCCGAGTTACCCGGGTTTATGGCAGCATCGGTCTGGATAAAATATTCATAATCAGCAAGGCCCACTCCTTCCCGCCCGGTGGCACTGATGATACCCATGGTAACGGTTTGCGTAAAACCGAATGGGTTGCCAATAGCAATGGCAACCTCTCCCACCTGGATCTTGTCTGAATCAGCCATCTCTATTACCGGAAGGTCGTCAGGAACATTTCCTTTTATGCGTATTACCGCTATATCAGTGGCGGGGTCGGTTCCCACTACTTCACATTCGAATGATCGTGAATCCGACAGGGTGATGGTAATGGAACTGGTATCCTTTATTACGTGGTTATTGGTAACAATATATCCCTTTTTATCAACGATGACCCCCGACCCCATCGCTTCTGATTTGTGGGGTATATCAAAAGGAAATTTTTTCCCAAAAGGATGTTCCTGTCCATTATGTCCGCCATTTTTCATTATTTTTCTGGCTGATATGTTTACCACCCTGGGAATTGTTTTCTTCGCAATTTCGGTAAGCGTCTTATTGAACTGGTCAAGCTGTATTGCATCCCGTGCGTTAGCCGGAGCCTGGCCCGCGAATACCGGCACTATAACAGATACAGCTATCAGCAGCATGATTTTCTTCATGTATAGTCTCTCCTTGCAGGTTAATACGTTATGTCTTTGTCACCGTTGTGTAAATAATGTTACGGGTATACCTTCATTCGGTCAATAACTATTATAGCATTCTTTACAGATCATGCATCGTATATCACCATCAAAACCCCGTCCGGCCGGCTGAAATATGATTGACGAAGAATGAATAATAAATTACAAGTTAAACCATGATGTGAACCACATACGTTGACAAGGGAGGATGGGTTGGCTGAGGAGTTAGAACACTTTAACGGGATTATTTGCATTTCCCGAACCATACAGGATTTCATCGAAGTCCCCGAAAACTTTGCTGGCCGTGTCCAATTAATATCTCCCCCCTTTGATGATCTCCTCAACTGCGAGAATAAGCATGAACAACCATCTTTCACATACCGTGGCCTTGTCTTTTTTATATCTATAGAAGAATTCAGTGACCTCACCAGCATTATTACCACATTTCCTGAACCAACGTATACACAGTTTGTTCTCATTGACAGCAGCAACGGCACCATGTCCTTCTCCAACGTGGACACCATTCTTTCAGTCCGCACTACAGCTATATCCGAATCAGAGTTCCGGTTTCTCACCACGAAAGGATTTCAACTTATAAAGATTCAAAATGACGTATCGGAATCAAACAAACGCTACATCAACCAGTTACATGACACACAGCACGACCACGAAGCCCTCATAGATATCGGGAAAGCCCTCTCCGTGGAAAAAGACCCCGACCGTTTGCTGAGACTCATTCTATATCTCAGCAAAAAGATCACCGGGGCTGACGCGGGCAGCATTTATCTCATAGAAGAAAGGGAAGACGGGACAAAACAGCTTCGCTTCAAGTATTCCCATACTTTTTCCAAGGAACTTCCCTATGAAGAGTTTACCATACCCATGGATGCCAATTCCATAGCAGGATACGTAGCGGTAACCAGAAATGTACTCAATATCCCTGATGTCTATCTTCTTAACGCCAGTGACCCGGTATCCTTCAACTCGTCATTCGACAGGATACATGATTACAGGTCAAAATCCATGCTGGTAGTTCCCATGGTTAACCATCTCGACCAGGCAATCGGGGTAATCCAGCTTATAAACAGCAAAGAGTACCTGGACGGGACGGAAGACAGCACCGGCAACGAAGCTTTCGAAGTTGTACTGAGCACCCCCGAAGATTTTGATACGAAGGTTGTACCATTTGATGAACGCTATGAAAGCCTGATGGAGTCGGTTGCCAGCCAGGCGGCAATCGCAATCGAAAACAACCGTATGATGCTGCAAATACGAAACCAGTTCGAAGAATTCGTCAAGGCATCGGTTATAGCCATTGAATCCAGGGACATAGCCACGTCAGGTCATTCTTTCCGGGTTGCCCAGATATGCATGGAACTGGCTGAAGCCATAAACAAGTCAGATGAAGGGCCATTCAAGGATACGTGTTTTTCTGAAAGCGAACTGAAAGAGCTTGAGTACGCGGCCCTTCTTCACGATTTCGGCAAGGTATACATAGATGTTGCAATATTTCAGAAGGCAAAAAAACTGTATCCACGGGATCTTGATAATCTTCTGTTGAAAATGGATTACCTGTACAGGTACCAGGAACTGATGTTTGCCATTGACCAGGTTCAGATGGCAATAGACACTGAAACCACCTCACAGTACAGCAAAAAAGCCCGAGAACTGGAAGAGCATCGCAACCGGGTGCTGCAGCAGATCATGAACATCAAGGACACCATAGTACAACTGAACGAACCGGTTGTACTGGATGCGGACGTGTCGGCAATGCTTGATGAGCTGGAGTCTTCTGTTACCTGCCTTGACTGCGTCGACATTGAGGGCAACAGGCTTTGCATACTCACCCCAGAAATTGAAACCAATCTCGGCATTCAACGGGGAAGCCTGAATCCAAAAGAAAGGAAGGAAATTGAAAGTCATGTAACCCATACATACAACTTCGTAAGCAAGATACCCTGGCCGCCGGAATACCGGCGCATACCTGAGTTTGCCCTGAAACATCATGAAAAAATGGATGGAACAGGCTATCCGGATGGGGTAAAAGGTGAAGAGAATATCCCCCTCCAGGCACGCATGATCGCGCTGGCAGATATATATGACGCGTTGATTGCAACTGACAGGCCTTACAAGTCTCCCATTACCCTTGATAAAGCCCTGGCAATTCTTAAAGAAGAGGGAAATCACAATAAACTTGACAACAGGCTCGTAGAGCTTTTTATTACACACAGGATTTTTGAAAAAATAGACCGAAACGATTTCCGCATTATCAGGTAACCCCGGTTACCAGGCTGTTGATTGTATAAAAAATGATAAATAAAACCGGATACGGAACATGCGTCCAATAATAATTCATTTATTCGTCATCGTCATAATAGTAATGTTTTATATGCCACCTGGGATCATCACATCAGCATCCTCAGAGACAATTGTAAAGAAGGGACAGGTCATATACACAAATTCATTAAACGGCAACCTGGATTATTGCCATTGTCCCGCAAGCCCAAACGGCGGACTGGTAAAACGGGCAACCGCCATACAGAAGCTTCGAAACAATAACGCCGATCTTCTATTATGCAGTACCGGAGATTTTTTCACCTACAGCCCCGATCCCATCCTGGCAAAATACATAGTAAAATCTCTGCGGCACATTGATTACGATGCCATATGTATGGGAGACCAGGAAATGACTGTAGGAACAGAGGTGTTTAACAGGTACACCCCCCGTCTCCCCTTTGTATGTGCTAACCTTCAGATGCGGCACAATGGGAAATGGATATCTCCCTGGAAATCCAGCATGGTTATCCGCAAGGGTTCTATCACCTACGGCATCACCGGAATTATTGACCCATCCGTGTTCAAGTATTATAAACGCAGTGTAAAAAAAACCATTAGGACAGGTCCTCCAGCCTCATCACTTAAAAAGGTTATTGATACATTGAAAGAAAAAAACGTGGACTGTATCATACTCCTTTCTCACAGCGGGGTTGAGCATGACAGGAGAATCGCCAAAAACAACCCGGATATCAACATTATAATAGGGGGACATAGCCAGACATTACTTGACCCCCCTGAAAAGGTTGGTAACACTATAATTGTTCAGGCAGGTACCGGAGGGGCACATATTGGCATACTGAATATTACACTTACAAATGGTGTTCTGTCACGGCACAACAACCGGTTTATTCTACCGGATGACAAGCAACCATCTGACGATTCCCGAATACGCGAACTCATCAGGGAATATAAAAAAGAAGTTTCCGGACAATACAAGGGGCTGAGGTTTGATTAATGTTCACAGGTAATTCATTTAAAAAAACTTTTTCCAGGGCCCTGCTGCTCATGCTGCTGGCATCGGGAACCGGGTTCCTGGTGAACGCGTGGCATCCCGAAGGATTCGAACTGGTTTCAAGGGAAAAACTGCAGTATGAAACTATTGTACACATCAATACTGAAGAAACCAGGATAAAACACGCGGCAAAAATAGCCCTGTTCATTGACTCCCGGTCACGTACTGAATATATACAGGAACACATCGAGGGAGCGGTCAATATACCCGCAAATCCTGAATCACTTTCAATGAAAGCCATCCAGGAACATTATTCAAGGATAAACGGCCCGGTTGAAATGGTGATATACTGCTCCCATCACTCATGCGGACTTGCAGAAACACTGGCAAGGCGCTTCGTTACACTGGGATACACACGCACCATTTACATATTCGGGGAGGGGATTGAAGCCTGGCAGGCACTCTCACTTCCCATAGAACAGAATGATGATTTCAAAGATTCTTCAGCAGGTAGCACTCATGAAACGAATTAAAAGACAAGTACAGGAATACGTTTACGGCAACAGCCTGACAATTATCGTACGAATTGCCATTGGCCTGCTTTTCGTATATTCAAGTATATTCAAGATCATCGATCCATCCGGCTTTGCCAACTCCATAGCGCAGTACAGGATACTTTCAGACAACCTGCTACCATACGCCGCCATCGTGATCCCCTATATTGAACTGTTTGCCGGTATCTGCCTGCTAATGGGGTTTAACATAAGGCCTGCGGCTATAGCTGGAATTATTCTAATGCTGATGTTCATCACTGCCATTATCATCAACCTGGCACAGGGAAGAACTTTCGAATGCGGATGCTTCGAGTTATCCAACCTGGGGATTAGCGAAACCATTGGATGGGGGCTTTTGGTAAGGGATGCCATTATAACCATGTTGCTCTGGTCTCTCTATTACGTGGACAGGCATCCCTTCTCGTTGCAAAACCTGGTTTTAAAAAGCGACATTCACAACATGTAGTGTTACTTAAAACCATGTTCGGCGGTGGGAAATTTACCCTTCTTTACTTCCCCCGCGTAAGCATCCAGGGCATCAGTTACCGTGGAAAATATGTCCGCGTACTTCTTGAGAAACTTCGGACTGAACCCCTTGTTCATACCCAGCATATCATTAATTACCAGGACCTGTCCGTCACAGAATCGTCCTGCCCCGATTCCGATTGTGGGTATTTTCAGGGATTCGGTCACTTCTTTTGCCAGGTTTTCCGGGACCATCTCAAGTACTAACGCGAACGCACCTGCTTCCTCGAGGATCTTCGCGTCATCCAGCAATTGTTTCCGTTTGTCCTCTTCACGTCCCTGTACCGAATAGCCGCCAAGCTTGTGCACAGACTGGGGTGTAAGCCCCAGGTGCCCCATAACGGGAATGGAAGCCTTTACCAGGCTTTCAACAATATGCCTGAAATCCTTTCCACCCTCAAGCTTTACAGAGTTAGCCCCTGTCTCTTTCATTATTCTGCCGCAATTTCGCATGGTATCTTCCACTGACACATGGTAACTCATGAAAGGAAGATCAGCCACGATAAACATGTCCGGCGCCCCGCGGCGTACGATACCGGCATGATATATCATCTGATCCAGTGTTACCGGCAGCGTCGTATCATATCCTGCCACCACGTTACCCAGGGAATCCCCAACCAGTATAACATCTATGCCTGATTCAGCCACCATGCGGGCAAAGGCGTAATCATAACACGTAACCATGGCGATGGGGTTCTTTTCCTGTTTCGCTTTGGCAAAGTCCTTGATATTCTTTATGTCAGCCATTTTTCAATACCTCCCTGTAATACTCGTTTGTCACGGGATCTCTCAAGTCAGCGTCCACTTCAACCAACTGCCTTAGAACGAAGGGACGATTTCTCATTTCCCCGTGGGGAACAGTAAGTCGATTATCCCGTATCACCATTTCACCGTACAGCAATATATCACAATCTATAGTTCTTGGCCCCAGTGGAATATCACGGGTCCGCCCAAGTTCTTCTTCAATTGCTAACAGCATATCAAGAAGATGATGCGGTGACAAGTCCGTTTCTATCATAATTACCATGTTGAGAAAATCAGGCTGTGCTGAATACCCAACCGGTTTCGTTTCTTCAATTTTGCTTTCAGAAATCACAACCGTCCCGGGAAGCCTTCGAATGCGTTTCCTGGCTTCCGAGATGAATTGTTCCCTGTCACCAAGATTCGATCCAAGACCAATATACACTGTTGCCATTTTTACAGTTTATCCCGGTAGTCCTGTCCTGAAAGTTCTGTGATAACACACATTTCCTTGATTCGTGAAAGGATGCGCCCCCCTGCCACTTCGGGGAGTGAGCGCCTGGGATCAACGTTTGATGTAAAAATCGTGAATTTCTCCGCCTCGTAGCGGGCATCCACGAGATTGTACAGGGTTTCCTGCTCCCAGGCCGAATCACGCTGCACACCAAAATCATCCACAACCAGCACATCCGCGCTTTCAAGTTCCTGTTCTATTGCCCTGGCCGAACCGTAGGTGGCCGACCCTTCAGTGAAAGTGGCACGAAGCCTGTTAAAGAAGGTTCTTGATATCTTGATGAACCTGCCTTCAATAGCATGGCGAATAACAAGTTCTGTCAACACTATTGACGACAGCAATGTCTTCCCCGTACCCGGGTTTCCCCATAGAAAAAGACCTTTCCGCACATCTGGAAATTTGCGCACAATATCATACGCCATGTTCTTTGCCTTTGATGAAAGATTGTTGTTGGACTCAAAGGAGTCAAAGAACTTCCACTGGTATTTTTTATCTATTCCGGACCTGTAATATATGGATTTTATCTTTTCAATCTTCATGCGGATATCACGGCATGGACAATCCATTATTTTATCATCCTTCACAATAAACCATGGATCTTCACCCCCGCATTCACACTGTGAAAGCACACATTTAGGACAGGGAGCAAGTGGTTCTTCTCCAAGATCGATATAATGAGGATTACGTACGATGCCGCTGAAATCACAAAAAGAGCAGTAAGCCATAATAATTTAACCTGTTATTGACATGTTTTCCTTTAATCTATCCCGAAGCTCATTTCTGTCAATCAAATATCCTCACCACAGAGGTACAGAGATACAGAGAAAAGATCAGTATATTTTTACCGCAAAGGCGCAAAGGCCAATTATCCTTTCCCTTTTCTTTGCGCTCTTCGCGTACTTCGCGTCTTTGCGGTAATCTTTATAGAAAAACCCTCTGTACCTCTGTACCTCTGTGCCTCTGTGCCTCTGTGCCTCTGTGGTGAAATTTTTTAAGATTAAACACCGATTACCGTATATAATGATAAAAAAATACATTAATTTTAAATTGGGCATGACCGATATTATATTGAGAACTTACATACCTGATTGATGAAGTTACTGTGAGAGGTTATTATTTATGAAATCACGAAAGATTGCCAATACCCTGATTGCGTCACTGCTTATATTGTTCTTTTGCGCGGCAGTGTTGATGAGCAGCGGAGCATTCGCCCAGCAGCAGCCCCCCGAAGAAGAGAAAACTGAAGAGGGCCAGGCACAGAGCGAAATTACCGGATGGAGGGTTAAAGACTTCAAACCCTACGTGAAAGCTATTCAGGAACTCGAAAAGCTCAGCACAGAGTATTCAGAGAATCTTTTAAAGATGGCTATCGACGAATATTCCACCGGTCTTGATATCCTTGAAGATATGGAAAATGAAGTTAACCAGATAAAAGAAATAAATTCGAAGAAAAAAAATCTGTTCGAACAATGGTACTGGCAGGAAATTGACCGTAAGAACCAGGAACAAAGACAGATAAGAAGACTTAAATACGAGGCAAAATCAAAGTCGGTCACATACTTCACCCGTGCCATTAATCACATGGATGAAATCCAGTCACCGGAAGTTCGGAATGATCAAAAATTCTCCAACTTCAAGAAACGGTTATACCAGGTATACGTATCAACACAGTACGACCTGCATAACCTGAAACCATGTATACCCATTCTTGAAAGATACATTGCTATCAACGAAGAAACAAAAAATGATGTCTGGGCATACAAGTACCTTTCAAGCTGTTACGGCTACATGGAAAAAGTACTCACAAAATATGACCAGGCAAGCGAACAGGTAGTATTGGAGAACAAGCAGCTGAAAAACAGGTACCTGCTCAAGGCAGCAGAATTACAGTATGGTGTTGATTCACCACAATACAAGCATCTACGTGAAATAGTGCAGCAGGACGAGAAGAAAAGCGAACGCATGAACGATTTTAAGTAAATCAGGCAGGCAATCAGCATATACACGAAAAAGGCTGTCCCTTATCGGACAGCCTTTTTTTCGCACACACCGGATTCCGTCACGGGTTCATGAGAATTTTTCTGTGAAATTCAAACTCCCTTCCGTTAAAAAGTACACGCAGCTTCACAACCCTTTTATCGGGTATGTAGAGAGAGATCACCCCAGGCTGATGAATATTATTGGCCCGCCGATAACGGTCATTGTTTTTATCAAGTTCCCATCTTTCCAGGATAATGGTATGCATACGGGAGGGTTCTAGCATCAGCTGGTAGCTAATATAACTTTCAGAAAACGCGGTAAGGGTGCGCCCCTCTTCCTTACCGTCACAAAATACCTTGTAAAAGACCCGCCCACCCCGCACCCCTTTACCATTGACAAGCTGTCGAAACTCGATCAGGCAGTTGTAATCTTCCGGCTCAACCGGGGTAGCGGTACCTGTATAACGATATACATACTTAGATGTAACCGTGTCATATATTTCCACTGCCTTACCATCAGTAACATATAGCATTCTTTGTCCAGCCAGCATGCTGAACCCGGGTTCATCATCCATGAAGAGTGGCAATTCTTCTTCATTATGCATGAGCACATATTGTTCATTTTTCTTTTTAAGAAGGACGGGAACTCCGCCCAGAAGCCAGAAATCCAGAACATCCGAATACACACGCACAATTCCACTGTTAGAGTCAACCCTGTATATATCAGCCCCTGCCTCTGTTTCAGCAAGAAAGACCAGGGCCGTTTCGCATGACTGCATTCTTCCAAAATTGAGAACAGGGTTTACCGGCTCGATACCGATTTCAAAATGAATTTGCTTACCGGGATAATAGATTCCCACGAAAAATTTTTTATTTTCATTTGCGTCGCGGTCAACCGAGATATACCAAACCCTTTGGTTATCCGCCAGGAAACAAAGAACTGCACCCATAGCCGGAACAATTTTCGATGGCTGGATCTCGTCCACATACAGTATACCGTCTTCGAGCCGATAGCACGTTCCGGTACAATTTTGTTTATCACCATGGCTGAAACCAGGAAGGGTAGAAATAACAATGAATAGTAGAAACAGTAGAGAATATATTGTTAAACTATATTTTTTCAAGGCGGTTTTTAAAATCTGAATGGTATATCCTATCCCCCAGGCGATCCTGTTCCTCCAGTATTTCCTCCAGTATTTCGGTGGTGGTAAGGGGATTAATGGTTATGGCACGAAGCACTACAATCTTCTGGGGCGAATAGGGTGTGGATTCCAGCATTGTCCTGGATACAAAACTGTTATCCTCCTGGCGTATTGCACGATGTAATTCAATATTCATCTCGTTTAACAATTCATTGGCTTTTTTGATCTTGTTCAGAATACGAATCGATTTTTTTGGTTCTGCGTCTTCGAAGTTTGCTTTCAATTTCTGCAGCCTTGCTTTTATCTTACCGGGAATGAACCTGTAGTTGATGATAAACAATTCAGGATCGTTGAGAAGCTCGAAATTTTCATGACCTTCCAGTAATTTCTGCATGGTATCAGTCAGTGAAAATGAATGAGTAAACAGAAGGTCAAAACCTGTTGCGCCGAATATCTTCAATGTAACCCAGGGTTTCAGGCATGAAAACGGCCTGGAGCCTTCCACGGTAAACCTTCCCTGGTCAACAGAATCAGGGCGAATTATATAATTTGACGTGTGACTTATATATTTCAAGTGATTTGGATTCCTGAAGAGAATCATCCCCATTGACAGGGGTGAATACAGCAGTTTGTGGGCATCAAAGGTAACAGAATCAGCATTTTCAATTCCCTTGAAAAGGTAACGATACCTGTCAACAAGAAGCACCGAACCGCCCCAGGCGGCATCAACATGAAAGTAGGTGTCGTATTCATCGGCAACTTTTCGAAGTTCTACCAGGTTGTCGATATTCCCCGTCTCAGTTGTACCCGCTATCCCGATAAGTGATATAATTTTTATTTTTTCACTGTTTTTTTCATTTGTTTCTTTAATATGATTACAGACATTCCGTAACTTTCTTATATCAATCCTGTTATGCGAATCAACTGGTATTTTTATGACATTATGCTCACCAATACCAGTCAACCTGGCTATCTTGTCTATGGAATAATGCCCCCTCTGTGATACAAGTATAACAGCTTTTTGACAATTATAATGCCTGTAGGCATCAACAATACCGGCTTTTCGAATACCGGGAAATCTTCCATCCTGTGGAAATGCCCTGTTACGGGCCACCAGCATGGCAGTGAGATTGGCGATGGTTCCATCAAGGGTCACATTACCCAGTGCAACCCGATGATTCTGAACATTTGACTTGTAAAATCGCGGGGAGCGCTGAAAAATCAGCCTGTGTATCCAGGAAATAAATTCCCGTTCAAGAAAGGTTGAAGCCTTGGCCGTTTCAATTTTCACCTGGTTTTGATTAAGGGCAGCGATGATCATCTCTATTAGAATCATAAAGTAGGGGATGGCGCTGGTCATATGCCCTATATAATAGGGATTACCCACCTTTACGGAATGAGCTATTATCTTGTTTTTAATCTCAGATAGAATATCCTTCAAAAGGTGAGGATTGTTGGGAATATCAATATCAGAAAATATTTTTGCAAGTTCAGGCAGGGTTATTTCACTATGAATACCCCCCTTCTCTTTAAAGAAGGAATGGATGAGATCGAGTAATTCATATCCGAACTCAAGAAACTTGTCCGGCGAATCAGGCATTATAAACAGTTTCTTAAGGTGTTCAAGATCACCCTTTATTACACCATTCTCTTTCTCTTCGATTGTATCTACAAGCCTCATAATAGATTTCACCCCGGGAAATATACCCTGAAGCAATTAACAAACACGTAAAGAAATTTTCAAGAACTTTTGTTCAAAAAAATTGTGATACGAATATTTACAGCAACATTGCTTGATGAACAATACTGATAACAAATAAATATTTTCGTTTACTTTATATTGATACTATAGCGGCATATTGAACGCTTTTCATAAAAATTAATAAAAATAGTAACAAGTGAGTAAAATACTTGATTTTATTTTCTATGAGACATAAGATGCCTTACATAAAATACGGCAGTTCTCCTTTTCACTCAAAAAAAACCCGGTATGTATTATGAATCAATAATTTAAGTCATTTTTCTATATTGCTATTTTTTTACTAAATATTGCATACCAGGATATCGATATATGTACCAGCAGGGATACATTGCGCGACTGGAGGAACACCTTGAATAACGAACGGACATGGACATTCCCTAAAGAAATATCACTGGAAGAGGTTCCCCAGTATTCACGATTACTTGATAAGTGTGAATACAACGAATTCATCAGCTTTGATCTCACCAACACCATCAATGTGCATTCATCATTTATCGGTTTCCTGCTGCACGCAAAGAACCATATCTCTTCCAGGGGAGGAGACCTTTACATTTACCCTTCGCAGGCGGTCACAAAAATAATCAACCTTATGCAATTGAAAGACTACCTTCTGCATTAAGCCAGTTGATGATGTATACATTTCCTGCTGGATCACACAAAAAGCAATTGACAGTTTTGCGATAACCTGCAATTTATTGAATAGTTAAATTATAAAATGCTCATTGTAAATACACGGGACAGTAAAGGATATATTCATGATTCTTTCGGAAGAACAGGTCAATTATACCAGTGAGTTATTAAAATCAATAGCTCATCCCATCCGTTTGAAAATACTTTGTTTTCTGATAGATGGGGAAAAAACGGTAAGCCAGATAGAAAAAGAATTCGGCTCAACCATTTCAAATATATCACAACACCTTACCATCCTGCGGAAGATGTATATTATCAACAGGCGCAAAGAAGCCAATTTTATGTACTACTCCCTGAAAGACGACAGGGTGCTCACCCTGATTAAAACATTGAAAAACCTTTTCTGCGCAGAATAATTTATCATGCGTCAAAGCCTGTACCTGCTATACCGTGGATTAATCTTCACTGTACTACTTTTTTTTATCTTCCCTTTCGGAGATCACCTTCAATCCCAGACAGAAAACAAAGAACTGGTTCTGCTGGGGCAAAAGATATACAGCGAAGACTATGTAAAGTACAAGCTTAATCTTCATGGCAGGCTGCATCCCGACGAACATAATTTTGAGAACATTTCAAAGAACATACGACGCTTCTATATTGAAAGAGGTTATCTTCTTGTTAACACTTACCTGGTTAAGGATAATACCCGGTCACTGGTAATCTACATAGACGAGGGAAGACTGAACAGGATTGTATTTCATGGCCTGAATACCCTTTGGACCCTTTATACCAGGTATCAATTCGAGCTTCCTCATAAAATATATAACAAGTACAGGGTTAATCAGCAATTCGAGAAAATTAAGAAATCCAGGGGAGTGAAAGATGTACAGGCACTTTTGACCCCCGCGAAAGTGTATACAAAATCTCTTCTGCAACTGGACAGGGCAGTTATTTTACCGTATATCGGCAGTACAAAAATGCCCTTTCTGAACAGCCCCATACAGAGATATAACCTTGAAATTGAGTTTGTCAGTGCCCCATCCTCCTCGTCAAAAAAAAGAAGGGGAATGCGTTATAATCTCAATTTACATTATACAAAGGGCTTCATTCCTGAGGCTGAATATGACCATCCCTCCCTGCTGCAGGATGGAGATTTTTTCAATGCAGAAACAAAAGTGGGCCTGTATTACGGGTTGGACCTCAGTTTCGCGTCAATACCTGATCTCACCTTCGCTGAATTTGAAACAACATATAACATCAAACCGCTACTGAATAATTATTTTACCCCCAGGGTAAAAGGATACGTGTATCACTCACGGTCATCCCGTTCTGACCTGGGGTTGCTGCGTTATAAGTATGTAAGCACCGACGGAACACTTGAGCCTGGCATAGCCCTCTTAAAAGAATTACGGGTATACCTGGGGTACGGTGTTGAGAAGGTTTTCATGTTCAACAGTGAAACGGACGAAGAGTCCGACTACAAGGTCTACATACAGGAAAGTGTTGACCTGTGGAATTACGTAACAACCTCCATGGAATTGAACCTGCTTCCCTTTACTTTTTCAAGTACCGAAAAACGTGAATTTAACCTGCGCTACAGTTATTATAAGAGCCAGACCGATTATCACAATATTATATTTAATGGAGAACTTGGTTTTGAGTTTCCCGGGCATACAATATACTCGATAAACATGCTGGCTCAATATTTCTGGAAACGACCTCCATTTTACCACGAACCATCCGTATCCTCCAGTCAGTTCAGAGGTTTCATGGGCTCTTCCTATCATACCCGGCGAGTGGCGCAGCTTGGCCAGGAGATACAGGTATCCATATACAGGGATTTTCTATACGTTGGCGTATACGGAGATCTTACAGTTTTCGAAGGCAGCGGCTACGATCTGGATGGTGTGAAATACGGTATGGTGGGGGGCCCCACTCTTCACTACATTATAATGGACCAGTTCGAATTTGGCCTCTACTTTGGAAGGGATTACCTGCTTCCAAACCGCATGTCAGGTAATAACCTCAACTTTTTCATTCACCAGAAGTGGTAATATATACTTTATTGTACGCTTAAGATATTGGCGGTGTTAAAGAACCTGTCGTCCTGGCGAAGATAGCAATATGCCTGTACGTAATCATTATTTCCCTGGGCAACAAACTTCTTTGGGAGAATGCTCCTGGTTGACACATTTCCACGGGCATCCCTGTATTTTATGGTCACACGGTGTCCGATGGGAATCCGGCTGTCTGCGGGATTGCGTTTCTTACCGGGGCGTATTGACTGGGTTGTTATCATTTTACCATGATATTTTTGAAGATCACGTAATGTCCACGTCCCTTTGGGATCCAGTTTTCTAATTATCGTCTTGAATAAATCCATACACCCGTATGCGTCAGATATGGCCCTGTGCGCCCGGATTGGAATATTAAACCTTTCACATAATGCTCCAAGCCGGTAGTTAGGAAGATCGGGAAATGCTTTCCTTGCAAGTGTCAACGTGTCAAAGGACATCATGGGTGGTGTGGCCAGGTTATGCGTACGGAAAGCCGCATCCATAATGGACAGGTCAAAACGGGGATTTTGTATTATAAGTATTGAGTTACCTATAAAACGGGTAATGTCATCGAGAGTATCCCGCACAGAGGGAGACTCCTGCACCATGTCAGCATTAATACCATGGATCATGGTAACATGTTCGGGAATGTCCCGCTCAGGATTAACCAGGGATTCGTACGTATCCAGTATTTCATTAAAGGTAAACCTGACAATGCCCACCTCAACCATTCTATCAATGAGGGTGTTAAGCCCCGTGGTTTCAAAATCCAGCGCGCAAAACTCTATCTCCGTAATTTTTTTCCCGAATTCCATTCTCATTATCTCTTAGCTGAAATCCCCTATCATGCGAACCTCGGGGTAAAGATGGATGCCGTAGGTTTTAAGCACGGTATCCTGTACCAGTTCAATAACATTTCGTATATCAGCAGACGTGGCATTGCCGGTATTGATTATAAAGTTCGTATGCAGGTCCGACACCATGGCACCTCCCACCGACTTTCCTTTCAGTCCCGCGTCGTTTATCAATTTCCATGAAGCGTGTCCGTCAGGATTTTTAAATACTGATCCGGCGGAAGGGAACTGTACCGGATGCTTCTGGTTACGTTCCCTGATGATCTGCTCAACAGAATGCTGTACTACCTGCGCATTCTCCGCAGGCACAAGTGAAAAAACCGCGCTATATACAATTGATCCTTCCGGAAGACCCATAGAACGGTATCCAGTATTAGCCCTGTTGATTACTTCATCAATCTTCTTTCCTTTAGAATTAATATACCTCACCCGGGTAAGAATATCCGCGAAACAGCCCATGTTGGTTCCGGCATTCATCACGATTCCACCCCCCAGGCAACCGGGAATACCTGCCATAAACTCAACTCCCGAAAAACCCCGGTGTATACAGTGTTGTATAAGGGTACTCTTTTTCACCCGCGCATCGGCACGAATTGTGCCCATCTCTGAACTTATTATCAGTTTATCATCATCATCGTCAAGGGCGACCCTCATGACAATTCCACGGATACCCCCATCCCCCACAAGAAGATTTGATCCTCCGCCAATAACAGTTAACGGGATTCGGTTTTCTGATGCAATAGCGGCAATAGTCCGCATATCATCAGATGACAGGGGGTGGACAAGAATATCCGCGGGACCACCGGTTTTAAAGGTGGTATATTGTTTCATAGGCACGTCAGTGAGAACGTTACCGTATACTGAGAGCGTATCAATTAGGGAGTTATATTCATTCTTACTTGTTAAAGATATCATTTGCTGGTCCACAACCGGATTATTAAGAAATGTAGGGATTTATTCACTATTTGTCAATATTTTATACGAGTGAAAAGTGACCATCAGTTTTCACTAAATTCAGGTTCTATGGCAAATCATTTTTTTAAAAAAATGTAGCTTTTAGCCGATAATTGATACGTAATGGTATAAACTAATAATAAATCAGCCGGATTAAAATGATACTAAAAAAAAAGAAAAAAGAAGTACCCGATTTCCAGGAATTCACTGACGATGAAGGGAAAAAGTGGATACAGACTTCAACCGACGACCTTTTCTCAGTCAAAGAACTGAATGATATTATTGAATCAGTTGAGAACGAAAAGGTGCCGGGTGAGATTGTGCTTGCCCGTATCGATTTCAAGAAAGTCAACAAGGAATACTACGACAAGGTTCAGGAACTTCAGCAAAAACTCAAAAAAAGGACCGAGCTTCTAAACAAGCTGGTAGAGGAATCACGGAAAACCGTTGATAAGAAGAACCAGAAACTGAAGGAATTGATCGCCTATATCAAGAAACTGCATGTCCTCCTGGCATATTACAAGCAATCCCCGGAGGAGTTTCAAAAGATAGAGATACCCTCCCTCATATACAAGGTTGTAAGCCGGGAAGCCCCCGTTATCGATGAAAAACCCGGGGCAAAACCCATGGTGTACACCGAGGTTGAGGAAGTGCTGCTGGATGACGAGGGAAACGAGATGGGTACCGTCTAATAACGAAAAACAATTGACAAGTGGCCCCGCCTTTGCGGTTTCTTACATAACAGCATCAATTACAGGAGGAAGACAGGTGTCTTTACGAATATACAACACGTTGACCCGCAGGATAGACGAGTTTATTCCGGGGGGCGAAAAGAAAGAACAGGTTTCGCAATATCCCCCCGTTACCATATATTCATGCGGACCCACCGTATACGGATTCGCACATATCGGCAATTTCAGAACATTCGTGTTCAATGATTTTCTTCGAAGGTATCTGAAATTTCGCGGCTTCACGGTTGACCATGCCATGAACATCACCGACGTGGATGACAAGACCATCGCGGGTGCAAACAGTGAAGGTATAACCCTTCAGCAATACACCGAAAGGTATACCGGCATTTTCATGGATGACCTTTCCTCCCTTAATATTGAAAACGTTGAACACACCCCGAAAGCTACCGAGTCCATAGACGCCATGGTTGATATTATCCAGCACCTTGATAAGAAGGGGCTTATCTACGAGAAGGACGGGTCAATATATTTCAGCATCTCCAGGTATGACCGTTACGGGCGGCTGAGCAATCTTGACACGCGGGAGATACGAAGCGGCGCGCGTTATGACGCCGACGAGTACGAGAAGGACGATGTGCGTGATTTCGCCCTCTGGAAGGCTCCCCGTGAAAACGAACCCGCCTGGGACACCCCTTTCGGGAAGGGCCGTCCGGGCTGGCACATCGAGTGCTCCGCCATGGTGCGCAAGATCTTCGGCAGCACCATAGACATCCACACCGGCGGCGTTGACCTTGTCTTCCCCCATCACGAGAACGAGATCGCCCAGAGCGAGGCCGCTTACGACGAGACCTTTGTGCGCTACTGGATTCACATAGAGCACCTGCTGGTAGAAGGTTCCAAGATGTCCAAGTCACTTGGCAATTTCTACACCCTGCGGGATCTTTTCGAAAAAGGACATTCCCCGAGAACCATCAGGTACCTGCTGCTCTCAGCGCATTACCGCAAGCAGCTGAATTTTACATTTGACGGCCTTACACAGGCCAGCCAGGCATTGATGCGGATTGACAATTTTATCGCCCGTCTTGAAGAGAAGAAAAAAGATGGCGAACCCGCACCCGGGATAGCCGGCGCCATCGATGAACTGTTTACCAGGTTCACCGAAACGGTTGATGATGACCTGAATATTACCGGCGGCATGGGGGTGCTCTTCGATTTCATTCATTCCATGAACCTGGCCATCGACCAGGGAGAAATGACTACCGCCGACAGGGACGCTGTCATGGCGGCACTGAAACGCATCGACTCGGTGTTCGGCTTCATCTTCTTCGAGGACAACTCCGCCGATGAGATCGACAGCACTGAAATTGAAAAACTTATCCAGGAACGAAACCAGGCCCGAAAGGACAGGAACTTCGCCCGGGCTGACGAGATACGTGACATGCTTGAAGAAAAGGGCATCATCCTCCAGGATTCGAAGGAGGGTACACGGTGGATAAAAAAACAGTAATCTCCGGAAGAAAACCCGTACTGGAATACCTGCAGTCCATGCTGCCGGGAACAGGCGCCCTGCTGCACATGGCAGAGAACGCCCACGGTAAAATAATAGATACCATTAAGAAAGAAGCAGGGAAGAAGAGCGTACCCGTTCAGAAAACAGGACGGCAATGGTTTGACTCCCATTTCAGCGGTGCAACACATCAGGGGGTGGCCCTGGAAATTCAGAAAGACCGCCAACCCGGCATCACCGAGGAGTCTCTTCTTGATTCGGTGTGCGAGGCGAATGGTGTTCTTGTTGTGTGCGACCAGGTTACCGATCCCCACAACGTGGGGGCCATCATCCGGTCGGTGGAGGCCCTCGGGGGAAGCGGGGTGATTCTTCAAAAGGCTAACGCCCCCGCTATTACCGGCACCGTCATCAAGTCGTCAGCCGGAGCCACAGCCCACCTGCCGGTGCTTCATGTCACCAACATCGCCCGCTTCCTGGAAGAAGCAAAGCAAAGAGGACTGTGGATTATCGGCACCGCCGGCGACGGGGAAACACCGTTACAATCACTGCAGCAATACCTTCCCGCCATCATCGTCATCGGAAGCGAGGGCGAAGGCATGCGCCGCCTCACCAGGGAAAAATGCGATGTCATCACCGCCATCCCGTTAAAAGGACACGTGCGCTCACTTAACGCCTCGGTAGCAGCTGCTATCATCGTGTATGAGATACTCAGATGAGTGAGAAGTGAAAAGTGAACTGTTCACGCTTCACTTTTCACTCTTTTTCAATAGTTCCCGTATTCCCGCCCTGTTCTGTGCGGCCTTGATGTATTTCTCGGTTTTCACCATGCGTTTCATGCCAAGCATGGTGCGGTACGGGTTCTCGGTGTTTTTCATGTTCACTACCCACTGGGGTATTGCGCCGGCGGGGTCGGCCCAGGTGATGAAGGTGGTACGGGTTTTGCCGGGGGCTATTTTCTCAAACACCCACCTGCCCCGCATCTCATGTATACGCACGTATGTTTCAACCGGCGGTTTCAGGTTTGACTCAATTGCCTCGAACTCGCTCACCACGATGTCACGCTTGAAATCAGCCCAGGTGTTTGAACGCAGCACCACGTCCCTGTCCTTTACCGGCCAGGGTGTGGGGATCACCACGTAGGTGATGTTGTCCACCTGGTCCACCTTTTTGAGCACCCGGGCTTCTCTGCAGTCGGTCATCCATTGCGGGTATGCGTCCACGTCAGCCAGCACCGCACCGGCTACTTCCATGGGGGTCAGCAGGGTTGCCACCACCTTCACCTCGTCCAGGGTGGAGTTTTTCACGTGCCGCGTGTAGATGGCTACCCCATTCTTTGTGGTCTGGTAATTCCAGCCAGGCTCTGCCATGGTGAAGGAGGTGATGAGTATTATTGATAGTATTAGAACCGGTACTTTTCCCTGTTTCATGTTACCTTGCCGCCGCCTGTTTTTGTAGTACGGTATACCGGTTTATGCGGCTGGTCAATTCATATTTTGCTGTAATGCTATGATCAGGCTCAACAGGGGGCAACCACGGAGGCTCAGAGATACCAGCACTGTCATTCCGGCCGAAGTGCCGGAATCTCATAATAGCTTTTTCTAATAGATTCCTGTCTTCACAGGAATGACATCGGTTAATTATTACTAATAACCATTCACCATCCACCATCCACCAATCACCATTAACTAAACTCTCCGTGTCCTCTCCCCTTACACTTTGCAACGGTCATCGAGCGTAGCCGAGATGCTGTGTTACCCGTGGAGTTACATGCGCAGAACTGCACAGATCAATAAATGTACTGAAAAAAATTTGACACCCGCCGGCTTTTGGATAATATGGATAGAAATCATGCATATACCCGGCAGGACACCGTTATGCCGAGATTACAATACCCGAGAGAGCCCGGTGAAAAGAGTTCATACACTTATCATGGCCGGCATGCTGCTGGCATTCCCCTCCCTCCTGCAGGCGGAGTATGTCTTCCTCAAGGACGGGAGTATCCTTGAAGGCACCATACTGCGTGACGGCAGTAATTCCATTACCATGCGGGATGCTGACCGGAAGGTGCGTACCATATCCCGAAAGGACATCATGCGTATCCTGTACACCGAGCTGTACATGGGGAAGCTCTTCGTACAAAAGACCGACGGCAAGGGGTTCGTTGCCTACATGGTGGACGAGGACCGTACTACCTACACCTTCCGTAAAAAACTGTACAAGCCCGAAGAGTTCACCCTCAAGCGCGATGAAGTGCTTTTCATGGCCCGTGGGAACCCCACCGGCCTGAGGGCCGAGGCGGGCAAGGTAGAGGCAGAGCTTGAGTGGAACCCGCCTTACATGGATGTGAAGCATTACCGCATCTACGTGAAGGGGCCGGAAGATAAAGAATACCGCATGGCGGATACCAGCGGTGACGAGGACTATACCCTGAAAGACATCAAGAGCAACACCACCTACACGGTGAAGGTGACCGCCATCGACCGGCAGGGAGACGAAAGCGTGGCCAGTAACGAGGTCACTTTTACCACGAAGAATATTCCGCCGGAGGCGCCGGGGAATTTGAATTTACGTGAACATGATGACGGCAGTGCCCGCCTCTCCTGGGACGAGGCTTTCGATCCTGACACCAGTATTAAGAAGTATATTGTACACGGGAAGACCATTCGAAAAACCATCAAGGTGGGGGAGACAAAAGACACTTTCATGGTTATCGATGACATAAAGAAGTATAAGTCATTACGGGTAACCGCAATTGACCAGCTTGATGCATCATCAGGGCCATCCGGCAGGTATTACCTTTTTAAGCCCGCATACCATATATCGGTGATCCCCAGGGTGATGGTACCACTTGGCGATTTTTCCGCCCTTTCCGGTCCCGGCTTTGGGGCCTCCACGCAGTTCATGCAGTATGGTCTTGTGTTCCCATGGATCACCGCGGGCATTGATCTTACTTATTATTACATTCCAGGTGAGGATGATATCAGGTCGGACGGCCTCAGGGTTGACTATGCCCATATGCTGGTGGGCACCGCCATGATTGGATATACTTTCAAGATAAAGAAGCTTGTGTTGATAACACCGTATATCGGTGGTGGAACCGTGTATTTTGACATGAACTATACAACAATGAGCAGGGTAACCGGTGAGTACACCGCCAAAAACCTTAACGGTCTTGAACCGGTAATGAATGCCGGTCTGCAAGTCTCATTTAATATAAGCAAAACCCTGGTAGCCGGCATTTCGGCCCACTGGGGATTGGTAATAGAGTCCCGTATGATGCATTACGTATCAGGGGGCATCTCTATTGGAAAGAGGTTATAACATGAAACTGAGAACACTTATTATAATATCAATACTGGCAGCTTCAGTGCTGTCCTGCGAACTGGTACTTACCACCACCTATGAAGAACAGTGGGGGGACCAGGTTGTCTACCAGTTAGGAGACAGGGGACCAGCAGGCGGATGGATATTTTACATTAATCCCAACTATGAAGAAGATGGATGGATGTATCTCGAGGTGGCACCTGCAACTACGGAAGCAAATGGTCCTCAATGGACAACATATGATGGTGAAAATGAAACTGTTGGTACCCTTTCAGGTGTAGGATATGGTTTTGAAAATACTCGAGATATTCTCATATGGGCAAATTCATTACCCACTTCAGCACCAGCTGCAGAATATTGTAGCAACTTAAAGCATAATGGTTATAAGGATTGGTTCCTACCTTCCCTTAATGAACTTAAAAAGATGAAGCAAAATCTTTATGATAATGGTGGGATAGGAGGACTTGATGCAAACGCCTACTGGAGTTCTACAGAATCATCACTCAATACAGATAGATATGCATATACTTACAGTATTATGAATGATACAACTAACAGTATGGCAAACAAAAGAAGCAGTGGAGATAGTTTTATTGTACGCTGTGCTCGCAGGTTTCAAGGGGAGATATATTAACCGAGTTTTATTCCAGGCTATCTTCATTATCTTTCAGGCCACAAGACTGCATAAAATCCAACGGCGGTCTTGAGGCAGCACAGCGATGAACTGCTTCCTTTTCATCTCGCTTATTAACGTCCTTTACTCAAGAGCCCCCTATATCCCACTTCGGCAGGCTCAGTGCAGCGCCCCATGAGGGACTGTCAATGGGTAACATAATTACTTATGATCATTCATGAGTAACAAAGATAAACCATGCCTGAATATATGTACTTCATATCTGAAAGGCAAATATAAACCCCATATCGTACAGACTCGATTAGATTGCACTGATATACTCACTGCCCGAACAGCAAGAAAGAAATAATCTCTCCGTGTACTCTCCTCACCCTCTGTGCCCTCTGTGTTACCCGTTAAGCCCCCATGCAACCAAAAATTTTAAAAAAATAATTTACACAATACACCATTGTGTTATTGAATGTTTGCAATCGCATCAACAAAAAACACAGACAATAAACGTGTACACAGGGTTGTGCCAGCAGGCCCCTTGATCCTCAAAACTCTGCTTATCTGCACGCACCGCCTTTGAATGGTTTGACCCGGTAATAAACTTCAAAGTGGGTACCGCAATATCAGATTCGGCCATAGATGTTATCGGGGTGTATGAATAACACGTATTATTTTTCCTTTACACAAAGAAATTCCGGTATATTATATATACCGGAATAAGGAATCTAATAACCAGTCATTTTGAATTCGAGGTTTACTGATGACAACAAAGGAAACAGCCATTAAAACCATACAGGAACTCCCCGACGATGCCAGCTGGGATGACATTCAGGAAAGAATAAACTTCGTGGCAGGTGTGCGCAAGGGTCTACATGAATTAGATGAAGGTAAAGGAATTGACCACCATCGAGTCATGGAGGAATTCTCCGAATGGAAGGTCAAGTAGATAGATTACCATGTATATCAATTGTTATAATTGATAAAGCTATATACAGCCTGAAACTCAACAAATAATAATAACCACCGAGACGCAGAGGTACGGAGAGGTGGTCAATACAGGTTCGTTTCGTTTATCAATTAAGAAACCGGTTGTTGTTGGTTTTGATTTAGATATAGTTTTCCAGGCTGAGAAACACTTATATTATACCTGAATGCCAGAATATATTTCCTTACTGTAAAACCCAGAAAAGATTGAACCAACGTGAAACCTGGAAAAACACAAACAAAGAAATCAACCCTCCGCGCCCTCTCCTTCCCCTCTGTGCCCTCTGTGTTACCCGTTAAGCCCCAACCATAATAACTTGACATGACTTTAACATATGACTATATTGTACATAACATATAGTCACACATGAGAGGAAAAAATGGTCTGGAAAATTGCAGAGGCAAAGAAAAAATTCAGTGAAATGATCCACCGGGTCCATGATGAACCCCAGGTAATATACAACAGGGATACCATTGTTGCAGTAGTAATAGATCCCGAAGAATATGAAGAATACAGGTCTTTCAAAGAATCCCGGGAGAAAAAAAGCCTGGCATCAGCTTTTGAAGAACTTCGTTCAATATGCGGCGATGAATCCTATGAAATAACTGTTCCAGAAAGAACAAACAGGGAAAACCAGTGGACAGAATAAGTTATCTTGTTGATACGAATATAATAAGCGAACTTGCAAAGAAAAAACCTGATCCCGGTGTGCAGGCCTGGGCATCAACCGTACAGCAATGCGCTCTCAGTGTAGTAACTCTTGAAGAACTGCAATACGGCCTTACATGGAAACCCGGTATACGCGTGCAGGAATGGCTTGACAGGTTTATAGAAAACCATGCTGCAATCCTTCCAATCACTAAACAGATCGCCATACGGGCAGGAATGCTGAAAGGACAGCTGCAGTCAAAAGGAATAACCCGCACCCAGGCAGACATCTTTATTGCCTCAACTGCCTCTGAACATGGACTTACCGTGGTCACAAGAAACGCGAAAGACTTCGAAGGCTGCGCTGTTGCTGTTCTTAATCCCTTTACTATTTAAAATGGTGAAATGAAAGAATCATTCCCATCACCGTGAAAAACTGATAACGAGCACAATACACACATTTATTACTTGATTATCCATGAACTATCAGTTATCAGTATACATGATACTATAAAAGAGTAATTCATAATGATACCTGAAGATATAAAGAAGATAATCAATACAACCGCAAGGGAACTGCGTAACATATACACGGACAGGTTACGTGAGCTTATACTCTTCGGTTCATACGCCAGGGGTGATTACAGCACGCATTCTGACATAGATATCGCGGCAATCATAGATAACGTCTCGGATGCCATGGAAGAGCATGAAAAGTATTTTGATGTTATCAGCCATCTTTCACTTGAAAACGATGTGGTCCTTTCAGTTGTTCCAATCGACTCAAGGGATTTTGAACAGAAAAGATCTCCTCTCATCCTGAACATCGAAAAGGAAGGGATCAGGGTATGAGTATCGAAGGCATTCGGGATCTACTTAACAAATCAAGAAGGAGCATCCTGGCGGCTAAAACATTACTTGATGACGGTTTCCCTGATTTCGCGGCATCCCGCGCCTATTATGCTATGTTTTATTCACTTGAAGCACTCTTCCTTTTGAATGAAAAATCATATTCAAAACATAGTGCAATTATTTCTGCATTCGGTAAAGATTACATTAAAACAGGTATATTTAGCAACAAGTATCACAGGTACATACTGGAAGCATTTGATGTTCGCAACGCAGGGGATTACGGTGTTGTCAATTCGGTCAGCGATGACAAATCAGCAGATATGCTTAACAAAGCAGAAGATTTCTGTAATACTATTGAGGATTATATAAATACTAATATTAATACCTGAAAGCCAAAATATGCTCCCCACTGTAAAATCCCCAAAACGATTGAACAGACAGGAAACCTGACAAAACAAAAAAAGAAATCACACCGCCGTGTCGCAGTGCGACCCCCCCATTGAGCCCCATGCAAAAAAAAACCAAAAAATGAAACATTTTTTTTGACAACCGCCCCATTTGTTGTTACTTTATACCTAAAAGTAACTTTGCATTACAAAGCAACTTCACAACATAAAGCGGGGAAACCAATGAACCGGGAAAACGAAGATCTTATAGAAAAATATTCCGAGGACATATCAACCATAAAGGGCCTGCTGCTGCAGGTGGACGAGACACCCATGGTGGAATCATGGGCCTTTTTCATTTGGGGCGCCATGGTGCTGCTGAGTACCGTGCTGCATTACTTCGCGGCAACCGCATGGAAATTGACCCTTGCCGCCATATTCACAGAGATATGGCTGCCCGCAATGCTGGTTGCCATACTGGTTGAGTCACTGGCGTTGTTAAAGAAACTGGGTAAACGGCATATACCCATCTTTTCCAGGAACACCGTCAACATGTACCTTGCCGTCACCGGCATGTTTATCGTGTTCTGTTTCATCATTATCGGCATCATATCCAGGGGAAACCACGCACTGCTTCCCTCTTTTCTGCTGACAATGCTGAGCATGTTCTTTCTTGTATACGCCCAGAACACCTATTATAATTTTATGTATCCTTTCGCGTACGCACTCATCCTGGCAGGTATATTACTGTATATCTTTGAAATATCTTTGCTTCCCGGCATGATGATCACCGGCATACTCTACGGCACGGCATGCCTTGTCATTGGCATAATCGCCCATAGAAAAGAGCGGACGGCCAATGGAAAGGAATAACCTGTACACCCAGTTTGATAATATCTTCTTCGAGAAGACCAGGCTGTCCATGATGACCATACTCTACCGGGAAGGCCAGGTCACCTTTAACAGGTTCAAGGAGATCATGGGAGCAAGCGACGGCGCCATATACACCCACCTGCAGAAGCTGCAGGAAGCAGGCTACACCGTGCAGAAGAAGGAGATCGTTGGCAACTCGGCACAAACGGTATACTCACTCACATCACAGGGGAAGAAGATGTTTCAGAAATATATGTCCTTTCTTGAGGACGTGGTACTGAAAGGCAGGTAAGAATTAAAAGTTTCATAAAACCATAAAGTAAAAAGTCCCCCTCCGGGGGATTGTATAGACCGGATAGATGGGTAACAAGTGTTCGGACACATAGGTAACACATATATTAGGTATATCTTTATCAAGCAGGAGAAAAGATATGCCATGGAAAGAGGTTACAAAAGTGTCCTT
>Ga0272443_10000313_pt1 | contig 92774 bp, 60 predicted proteins | sample SSMAcet12_FD_193581 | JGI IMG/M metagenome (GOLD analysis project Ga0272443, IMG submission 193581) | Marine sediment archaeal communities from Little Sippewissett salt marsh, Falmouth, MA, United States - SSM-Acet-12 | ecosystem: Environmental > Aquatic > Marine > Wetlands > Sediment ...
AAGCAATCTTCTTTACAGGATCTTTTGTCGTTACTTTCTCTGGATTCTTTTCCATCTGTCTTCTCCTTTCTTACTACATACTTTCTTGTGTATGCCTCAGTTAGTCAAGAAGATTAGTTGTACAGATAATGGATATTGACTCTATTTCATTGACAATAAATTCCATAGAAATTCCAAATAATAGAAAACATAACAGGATCACATTATGATCATACTAAAATTTCTTTCGAAGATCATTAAATTGCTGGAATCAGCCGCGTCCCCTGCACAACTGGCGTGGGGATTCGTTCTGGGAATGTTTCTCGGCTTTATTCCAGGTTTCAGTTTGTTTAAAATATTCATCATTCTCCTCATTATCCTCCTGAACGTGAACATCACCATGGCAATCGTATCGTATGCACTATGCGGACTGCTGGGTTATTTTTTGGATGGGCTATTTCACTCTATAGGCTACTGGGTACTTGTGCAGATACCATTCCTTCAAAAATTCTGGACCGCGATCTATAATGCACCGATTTTGCCGTATTCAAGATTTAATAACACCGTAGTGATGGGTGGATTGATCAGCTCCATAATCCTCATTGTACCGGTATTTTTCCATATGAAATCCCTGATCCTCCTTTACAGAAATAAGCTTTCGGCACGAGTGAAAAAACTCAAGATCGTGAAGGTGCTCTCCTCATCCAAGCTGGTGGGCTTGTACAAGAAGATCAAAGCGATAGGAGGGTAACATGCGTACAAAAGGAATCATATTTTTATTAGTACTTGCGATCATCATAGTTGTGCTTTCACTCATTTTTACAGACAACTGGCTTGAGGACCAGATGGAGAAGATCGGCAGTAAGATGGTGGGAGCTCGTGTTGAATTCGACGGATTGGATTTCTCACTTTTCAGCTTAAAATTATCATGGGATAAACTACAGGTGGCCAATCCTGAAAATGTATGGGAAAACTCGTTTGAATCTGGTTTTACAGGATTCAACCTTGCATTTGCCCCGCTACTTAAAAAGAAATTCGTCGTTGAGAATGTACAAATGAGTGATGTGGCGTTCAATACCGAGCGCACAACTGATGGTTCACTATCAGATAAATGGAAACGAAAGAAGGAAGAAAAAGAGAAGAAAGAACCACCAAAATTTATCAAAGATATTGAACTCGGCATCAAGAAGGAAATGAAGCTGATGCCGGTCATGAACCTGGATCAGTATACCAAAGACATCAACGTGGACAGTCTGCTGGCAATGATAGATCTGCAAACACCCCACAAGGTGGATTCCCTTCAACAGTTCTACAACCAAAAGTATGCAGAATGGGATCAACGGATTGAAAATCTGCCAGACCAACAGGATATCAAAGAACTGGAAGCGCAGGTGAAGAGTCTGGATATCAATAACATCAAGAGTGTGCAGGATGCAGAGCAAGCATTGGCTGCGATTAAGACTGTCGTGGATAAAGCGAATGGTTATAAAAAGCAATATGATGATATCCAGCTTGCCATCAATAATGATACGCGAATGGTGCAGAATCTGAGTGGGGAAGTCACCTCATGGATTGATCATGATAAGAAGAAAGTGCTGTCCTATGCCAAGCTACCTGAACTCTCAATGGAAAATATCGGTAAGATCGTGTTTGGCACCCAGGTGATCGATAAGGTGAACAAAGTTGTTGGGTACATTGGCAAAGGTAAGACCATTCTTGATAAGCTAAAAAAAGACGGTAAACCCAAGAAAGAGCCACGCGCAAGAGGACAGAATATTCCATATCCCCTTAAACCTGGATCAGTCTATCCATCTTTCTGGATACAGAAGATCGAGTTTTCCGGCAAGAACGAAAACGGTTTCATGTTTTCCGGAGTAGTCACAAATATTACCAGTGACCAGAAATTGATCAACGTCCCGACAGTGCTCACTGCGCAAGCAATACGAGAAGATGATGCACAGCTCGATGTGGAATTGATCTTTGATTATCGGCTTGAGCAGAGCGAAGAAAAACTGGAAGTAATCATGAGTAATCTTCCCATGAAAAATATGAAGCTCAGCGATACGCCTCTTCTTCCCAGCAAGATAGAAAGTGGAACAGCGAAAGTCAATGCAACTATGGTTCTGCATCGTCCGGATTTTAACACTAATGTTGATTTTATTGCAGAAAATGTAGTATTTGCCCACTCAGAAAAGAATAACAACATGGATGCACGACTGGTCCGCATCAGTAAGAACCTTGCAGCTTCTATTACTACGATCGATTTCCAGGCGAAACTCTGGCAGAAGAATGAGCAACCTCTCAAGTTCAGCTTGACCAGCAACCTAGACAGATTACTCACAAATGCAGCGAAAGATGTGTTCCAGCAGGAACTAGACCTGGCAAAACAGGAGCTACGGGCAAAAGTAGATAAGGAATTGAAGAAGTATAAAGACCAGCTCAATGAAGAAGTACAGAAACAGCAGCGAAAACTGCAGGTGATGTTCGATGAGCAGAAATCGCGATTCAATAAGGAATTTGAAGTGCTGGAGGATCTTATCGGCGATGATGAGGATATTCTTGGTGATGTATTGAAAAATCAGGCAAAGGATCTTTTGGACGATCTGTTCAAGTTCTAGAAATATTAAGAACTTAAAGGAGAAGACGATATCGGCAAATATCGCTTTTAAACTGATCAAAAAAAAACCGATTGTACCCTGATCCCGATTAGTCTGATGCCGATCAATCGGCATCAGAATGACAACACTGTTTTCCATATAAGTAATTGTCATCCTCGAGTAAAAATATTTAATATTTTTACGAAGGATCTCCCTGTTATTTGATTTATATTTTTTCCGAGATTCCCCGACGAGTCGGGATTGTAAACTTCGTTGCATTCAGAATGCCAAGGTCTGCATATTTGCCACGACTTTCAAGTCGTGGATATGATATACTATAAACACTGAACTTCTGTCCAAAAATAAAGATAATTTTTGACAGCAATGAGTAAATACTACTGAATCAGTCTATGTTAGATAAAAAGAAGCGTCCTGACCACGGACATGACTGGGTAATTTGCATGATTCTACTGGATGGACAGCGAACATTTGAAGAGATCAAAGAACAATTCCAGGCAATTCCTCGTAGATTTGGATTTTTTTCTGGTTTTCATCAAGAAAGAAAAGAAGACTTTGACATTATCCTTATGGAAGACCTTCAAAAGTTAGTAAATCGTAAGTGGATTGATAGACATGGAGAGACATATTATCTTACGGACATCGGTCGTCCTGAAGCAGAAAAGATGCACACAGAAGTTACTACAACGCTGCAAAGAATAAAACGATTATTTCTCACTCCTCAAGCAACTGCAAGAGTAACACTCATTGTACATCTTGTCCTTGCTGCAGTCAAATTACCTGCTGGTCTTATTTCAGGAAGTGTCGGACTTATGAATGATGCGCTTGATACACTTATGGATGGTATTTCTAGTCTGCTTGTATTTTTCGGTATCAAATATGATAAAGAGAAAAGTGCAAATATTATTCTTATTCTACTTATGTTCATCACAGGTGGCATGGCATGTTATCAGGTAATCAGAAAAATCTTCCTCCCTTTTGAGCCGCATATCGACTGGTTTACATTTTTCGCGGTTATCTTCTCAGGAATTGTTGCATACGGACTCATGCTGTATCAAAAATATGTGGGTTCAAAAAAAGAGAGTTTTTCCTTGATTACCCAATCTGTTGATTCACGTAATCATGTCATCGTTGCAGGTAGTGTACTCGGTGGACTCATCGCAGCAGCACTGAATTTTGTATGGATCGATATTGCGGTGGGAATGTTCGTTTCCTTTTTAATCCTGAAAGGTGCAGTGGAAATATTGATTGATTTTATTAAAGTAGCTGGTGGAGAGCAGATCGATTATTCCAAGCATCAGATTAATATGGGGTTCCGCAGGAAAATGGAACAGAAACATATGGTACAATGGATGCTTGAGCTTATTGACAAGGGAACTGTTACAACAAAACAAGATTTGGTCGATTATATCAATACTCAAATGGATTTCAGCGACAACGTGACCCTTCGTTTCTATGCTCTTGATAAGAAAAAGAATACAGATGAACTCATACTTTATTCACTTGAAAAGATTGAGAAGGAGGATTTAATTTCTGAAGAAACACCACTCATGTTAACACAAGACGGCACATCGTTCCTACAAAAAAAAGGTATTCGCAATAAAAGTGAGCATAATGCTCCCTCTGTGTTCTTGTTAAAAGTAGTGATCTCTTTTATTATATTTTTACCCATCTTTTTACTTTTTAAATTTTTCTTTTCTTTACTTCCCGATTTTACTATATGGAATATTTTTGACCGAACGTTGATTCACTTTGTCATAGATTTATCCTATACGGATATCGTAATGCTTCTTATTGGATACCCAATTTTCTGGTCGTCATTATCGCGTATAGGAATGGCCTTTCATTTTCTGAAAAAAGCACGTAGAAGGGGAGAACGAAAACCGCAATACATCGTAGATGATGGCCCATTTGAAAATGTCCGTCATCCAATATCTGCAGCGAGAATTCTTCTGGTTCTTGGTTTTTGTACTTCGCTTAATAATGGATTTGCTTTCATCCTTGCATTACTGCTATTGATAGTCTGGTTAGTACTTGCATGCATTGATGAGCAGAAGCTGTCCAAAAAATATTTTCCGGAGGATTATCAAGTCTATAGAAAAGATGTTCCGTATTTTCTTTTTAAAGGAGCAGACTGGATTTTAGCTCTATTACTTCTTGGAATTAATTGTATTGGGTTGCTGATTCAAATGTTCGCTATTTCCTGAGGTGCAAAGGTATCCAACCTGGAGTTGAACGTTTAGTCCATTTTGCAAAGGATAATTTTTCTCCTATATAAAAATTCCTGTAAGCTTGCACTGCATCTTTAGGGACAAGATATTCCTCAGGCATTGCCTGGGCAAAAGGTGTGAGACCAAGATCTTCAAACGAATATTGCTCAATCTCGTTAATGACATTTACAGATTTATGGTCCACTGTTTTATCAAATCGGTATCGGAATTCTTTATTGAGTGCAAGTGCCAGTTCCTTGAGCCATAAGAAGTTAGTGTATGATGTTTCGGTCCAGAGTACACAGGGATGGTTTATGTGTGTTGGCTTATACGGTGTAAAGAAACCCTTTTTATTCAAAGCAGTACACATGATTTGAGTACTTTCAAGAATCATTTTTATCACATGTTGATCGCAGTGATATTGTGCGCAAGTCGTGATGTTCTCATCAAGCACGAAGATGTTCATAGCCCAAAATCTAATACCTTTAGATTATTTTTCAAATATTTTTAGAAATAAATATATCAAATTATTCCTAAAATCAAATTTTACCATTATTATTTGTCACGTTGAGGGCGTCTCTCCCGGCGTATTCGCCAGCTGGCGAATACGCCGGATCGAAATGTGGCACTCATATGAGTTTCCATTCTTATGTTTACTTAATGCATAACAGCAAGTTTTAACATTTTATTGACACAATCAGTAATGTATGTTCCATTACATTATGAAAAGATTTATATTTTTCATAACGATTATTTTTGCTGCTGTTTTGATGATGGCTTCATCAAATGATGTTGCACAACTGAAAGAAGCCGAATTCTATAAAAAACTGGATGAAAGTGCAGTTCAATGCACATTATGCCCGAATCGGTGTTACCTGCCAGAAGGAATGACCGGTATTTGCCGCGTAAGAAAGAACCTTGACGGCACACTCTATTCTTTAGTATATAACAAACCCGTTTCTGTGAACATCGATCCCATCGAGAAGAAACCACTCTATCATTTTTATCCTGGAACTACGATCCTCTCACTGGCAACGGTTGGGTGCAACATGCGCTGTAACTTTTGCCAGAACTGGACGATCTCTCAATCAAATCCAGATAAGGTCCGTGCTTATGATGCAACCCCGGAGCAAATAATTGAACTAGCAAAAGAATATCAATGCAAAAGTATTGCATTTACTTACACTGAGCCAACAGTTTTTTTTGAATACATGATCGATATCGCGAAATGTGCACATGAAAATGACATCAAAACCGTGTGGGTGACCTGTGGATATATAAATGAAGAACCGCTGAGGGAACTCATTCCATACCTCGATGCTGCAAATATTGATCTGAAAGGATATTCCCAAGATTTCTATTCAACCTACACAACCGGTTCACTTGACCCGGTGCTGAGAACTATCGAAATCTGCAATGAGGAAGGACTCTACTTTGAGATAACGAATCTTGTCATTCCCGATGCAAATGATGATCCGATTATGATCCGTGCGATGTGTAAGTGGTTGAAAGAAACTATTGGCACTGAAAATCCGCTCCACTTTTCCCGCTTTTCACCTCAGTTCAAGCTGACAAACCGTCCGCCAACCCCGGTGAAGTCCCTTGAAATGGCGTATGAAATCGCAAAAAATGTTGGAATGAAATATGTGTATCTAGGTAATATCATCAGTGCTTCAGAAGATACCTATTGCCCGAACTGTGGGAAGAAGATCATCGACCGGTATGGATTCACTGTCCAGGAACTGCACATAACAGACGGAAAATGTGACTTCTGTGATTACGAGATCTTTGGGAAATTTGAATAACTAAGTACATGCATAGGAAATTTTTACTTTTTATCGGACTTGGCGTTTCATCCCTCATCGGACAAACAGTGCTTCTGCGTGAATTGCTTATCGAAGTACAGGGCAATGAGATCGTCTTTTCGATATACCTTTCCCTGTGGCTTTTTATGATCGCAGTAGGAAGCTGGAGCGGGAGGTTTTTCATACAGAAGCCAAAACCTGAAAGATATATTACATTAGGATTTCTTGTGCTCTCCTTTTTATTGCTCCTGCAGTTATTCGGGATTCGATTTCTTGGAAGTGTATTGACGATCGTCTCCGGTCAGATGTTCAGTATGGGCAACATCTTTCTGCTTGCATTGGTGATACTCACCCCCGGATGCCTGGTACTCGGTGCATTGTTCCCAATACTGTGTTCATATATAAAAGATGTAAAAGATCCAGTGCATGAAGGGTATGTTTTTGAAAGCATCGGGATTGTGATAGGCGGAATACTTTTTGCACTCGGAATTCTCTTCTTACCTCATATCCGTTTGATCCTTATAGTTGGAATGATCAACTTCATCATACTATTCATTATATCGAATAAGAGATATCTCTTTATTCCTATGGGGATTTTTGTCGTCGCTGCGTTCTTTGCAGAACCGTTTTTTATAAATTTTTATACTGGAAAATATTATCCCCAGGAACTACAGTTTTCACGAGATTCCAAGTACGGCAGGTTGGATGTCACAACTGAAAACCAGCAGATGAATTATTACTGGAACGGGGAACTTTTTGCACATACCGATAACCAGGAGTATGCAGCACAGATGGTGAATTTCGTGATGATGCAGAATCCAGATGCACAAAAAGTACTCCTTGTAGGAGGTATACTCAACGGATTCATTTCTGAAATCACAAAGTACAAATCCTTAGAATATATCGACTATCTCGAACTGGATAAAAACATGATCGCTTTCGCACCTCACCATCCGGATGTGCAGTATATCCAGGATGATCCTGTCCATTATTTGCGGACCGCTTCCGAAAAATATAATGTGATTTTTGTGGATGTGCCGGACCCGACTTCCCTGCTACTGAACCGGTATTATACATTGGAGTTCTTCCGGCTTGCGCAGGAGCATTTCTTACATAAATCATCCCTGCTAGCGATCACACTAAATAGTGGAGCAAATTTTATGACTCTTGAACTGGAGCAGCTCAATGCATCGGTGTGGGAGACTTTTTCCCGAATATTTCCTTATACGCTCGTGATCCCTTCAATAAAAAATATATTTATAGGAAGCGATGCAGATGTGCTCACAAATAATGTTCAGGAACTCCAGTTCCGTGCGGAGGAGTATCAGTCTGAATGGTTCAATGCCGCAGTCATATTTGAGCGATGCAATCCATTGCGGTTACAGCAGTTTTTCAGATCAGTGGAGGGGAAAGGGGAGTTGAACACGATTTCAGATCCTGTTGCATATCTCTCTGCGGTTACAGTGTGGACGAGTATTTTGGATATGAATATTACCTCAACTCTGGCATGGATGAAAGCTCATAGTGGACTACTTTTTGTGCTCAGTATAATTGTCATTATTCTTTTATCATTGGGTGCTTCAAAAATTAATAAGGTTTCCCATACTCGAATCGATATGCAGGTCTTTTTGATCAGTTTAGTGAATTTTGTCATGCAGCTTGTGCTCCTCAATCTCTTCCAGATGCAGTTTGGAAATGTCTATTTCATGATATTTTTGTTCACCTCAATTTTCATGATTGGGCTGACTGCAGGATTTATATTTCGTAAGAAAATTCGAATGAATATTTTGTGGCTGTATGTCATAAATATTCTTTTAGCCGGATTGATCTGGCTCCTTTTTGATGCATTGATACCCGGAGTGATATATTTATTTTTCAATCTCTTATTTGCATTTCTGGAAGGGAGTATTCTGTCCAGGCTACTGGATGTAAAGTATCAGAAAGAGAGTATTCGAAGCGGAAGTTCATTCTACTTTTTAGACAGTCTTGGTTCCATGGTGGGAGGATTGATCGTCGGATTATTGCTGTTTCCGGTTCTTGGGTTCAAAACAAGTATTCTTGTGCTGGGTTGTTTGCTGATTTTAAATCTACTTGTTGGATTTTTACTAAACAGAAAACCCGGCTTCATTTCATTACGCCGTGGCAGACAGAGAAATATGTAGATTAACGCTATTCCCGATCATATATCTCAGCAATATCATCATCCGTCGGAATATATTTCTCTTTGATGAGCTTATCGATATCTTTGCTAATAATGTTTAATGCTGAGCATTCCCACTGTCCATCATTACCCGGTAATTGCTGATAGTAGTGACGTACGTTATCCAATTTTTTCCGCATAAGGAGTAAAATAATCGCAGGTTCTGTTATGGTATCATCAATCTCATAAAACGAGCCTATGGAGGTTCGAATACCATCCTGTAATTGTGAGGAAATCGTAGGATCGCTTCCCGCCCAATCATACGCATTCGCATACGCTTCTTGCGTAGCTTTATGAATCAGTAGATTAATAATTTTTGATCCATTCATTCTTTCAGCCCACTACGTTATCTATCTGCTCAACAGCTTATGAGCTTCCTTTAAGGAGGTAATGATTGGAACTTTCTGAGGACATTTTTTCTCACATTCACCACATTCTATGCATTTATCAGCACGATTCTCCTCTTTAATGAAGTTATTATACATCATAACCGAACGCTCCATATCATCATAGATCTTACTCTGCATATATGCACCAAGGCATGATGAGATAGCGACCCCCTGCGGACACGGTTCGCAATATTTACACGAAGTACAACGAATAGGGGAACGCTTATGATATGTTCTCCTGATTTTCTGGAATAAATGCATTTCTTCATCCAAAAAACAATTTACTTGAGCTTTTTCTGCACTTTGAACGTTTTCTTGGACCTGCTGCAAGGTCGTCATACCACTTAATACAAGAGGAATTTCTTCATGATGCCAGACCCATTGCAGCGCACCGTCTGCATAGGTCATCTCGCTGCTGAATTTTTGCCAGAGCTTCTGTATTTCAAGTGGAGGTTCTTTTGCAAGCAACCCGCCCCGGATTGGTTCCATGACGATCACATCGATCTTCTTTTTTCGTGCAAGTTTGAGACCTTTGCGACCTGCCTGGTATTTCGTATCCATATAATTATACATGATCTGGCAGAATTCCCATTTATCATAATCCTGTATGATTTGTTTGAATACGTGAAAGTGATCATGAAAAGAAAAACCAATATGCTTAATACGGCCTTCGCGCTTTTTCTTTTCACACCATTCGAGGACGTTCATTTCTTTTAGTTTTTCCCATGATTTTCCATTCAAAGCATGTAATAAGTAAAAATCGAAGTAATCAGTTTGAAGTCTTTCAATCTGTTCATTGAAAACCTTATCCATATCAGCTTCTTCATTAACGAACCAGGGAGGAAGTTTTGTTGCGAGCAAAATATCCTTTCGGTTTCCACGCTTTTGAAGGTATTTTCCGATGAATTTCTCGCTTTCACCACCATGATAGGGATAAGCAGTGTCGATGTAGTTTACTCCATGCTCGAGAGCATAATCCAGCATTTTTTCTGCTTCCTTGGTATCGATTTTTTTTGAATCTCCATCGATGACGGGCAGACGCATAGCTCCGAATCCGAGAACTGAAATCTTATGACCGCATAGTTTTCGATATTGCATAATTTATGAAACCTTAATTTTTTTTTACATTTCAAAAATATAGCGAATGTTTGTTAAGTTTTTCTTTATAACGTTTTACATTCATTCCAAATAAAGAAACAAATAAAAGACTAAGACTGTATGAAAATTATAATTTACTGATATGTCTGAAATTCATAATAACCTTATAAAAATATTGGTTATGTATTGGATTATCCTTGAAATACAAAAGATGCGATCGTTCCTTTGAATCACTCGCACCAAAGCTTTTGATAAATCCATCTGCGATATTCCTGATACACTTTACGATTTCCTGCTCCATCGGAACCGATGAGCGGATTGTATACGATTTAACAATTTTCATTGGTTTAGGTGTAATATAGTCCAGATGCCAGTGCACCTTTTTCCTTGAAAGATAATGCCGCCTGATCCGCGCATCCAATCCATTCATTGCAGAACCGATATACACATAATATCCCTTTCTGAAAAATATGTCACCAAGCGATCCAATCTGTTTAGAAAAATCTGTATCGTTCTGCAATACAAGTACATACGATCCTTTGTCAACAGCATTCTTCTTGGTTGATTCCCAATCGATCTCGACAGGTTTGGTCTTTGAAATATTGAGTGTGATCGGATCATCAAATCCAATTTTGTACGCAAGAAATGTGATATTCCTTGCTGTAAGCATTTTCTGTGCATACACCAGATCTACATGATAATTCGGACGGATTACCTGTGCTTGAATCGTGGTAATCAAGAATAAATTATACACATTACATCTTTTAGCAGCAAGTTCTTCCAGATGTGCAAGATGCCTTCTTCCCCGTTCAGTCGGTGCATCCGGGAACATTGCCATGCCGTTGTGACACAATGTGCATGACTTAACTTCAGCCAAACTCTGGCTTCCATTAGAGAGAGTGAGTTCAAAATCAAATCTTGAATTGCCATAAGTAGCTTCACGACGTAATGTATCAAAATTACACAATTCGGGAATAGCGTTATTTTCAAGAAGTAACTGCGCCACATGGTTCACCTGAATGGTATCAAGAAAGACAAATTCTCCCTGATATTCAGTACTGATAATCTTGTACTGGAACTTCGGCATGGGTACTTTTGTCACATAAAAGGGATGTCCTTCAAAACAGAACTCAGACATTCTGCCTGTGTTCGGCACCCATGCACGGATTGGCTTTCCGTCGAGGATCAACTCCATAACAAACCGATTCGAACGCTTTACAAAGTATGCTTTATGCCAATTCTTATAGAGCGGGATTAGGTGTGATGACATGAACTATTCTGTCTGTAGCTCCTTGAGTGTCTCGAGCACTTTTTCCGCGTGTCCTTTGGCTTTGACTTTATACCATACGTGTGCGATCTCACCCTCAGGGCTTATCAAAAACGTACTGCGAACTACTCCCATGAACATTCGTCCATACAGCTTCTTGATCTGCCAAACACCGTATTTTTCCATGACCTCATGTTCGGGATCACTCAACAATTCGAAACCGAGATCGTGTTTCTCGATGAAATTATTATGACTCTTTATTGAGTCCTTACTCACGCCGATCACCATTGCATTAAGGTCGCTGAAGTCATCCACCAGGCAGGTGAACTCCTTTGCTTCCAGCGTACAGCCGGATGTATTATCTTTAGGATAGAAATAAAGCACCAACCATGATCCGGCATACTCACTAAGAGATACGTCCTCTTCGCTCTGATTTTTTAGCGTAAAATCGGGAGCACGGTCACCGATCTGCAGTTCTTTTGTTTTCATGGTATCCTCCATATCAGGAAATTGAATCGATCACATTTTGCATTTTGTCGCGATATTTTTTAAGGGCATTTTTTCCTTTGGTGGTTATACGAATAAGGGTGCGTGGGATCTTGTCCACAAATTCCTTGCTGACCTTCACGTAACCGGCTTCTTCCAGCTTGCTGATGTGGCTCGAAAGATTGCCACGCGTCAGTTCTGTCTGCTTCATCAAAAAAGTGAAGTCCGCACTATTGATCACCGAGAGATAGGAGAGAATCATGAGCCGGGCAGGTTCGTGGACCAGCTTGTCGATGTCTGAAAGCGCATGAAAGGAATTATCTGATGTTGTATCTGCCATGTAAACTCCTTTCCTACTTCAGCTTCTTTGCGTATTCATCTTTGCCGGACCACCCAGTGAGTAACAATGTCAGCGCCAGAACAGCAGAACCGATAATAAAGGTCGAAGTCGGTACAAGGTCGAACATATATAGCAGGTTGCAGATGAACGCAATGGCACTGGCGAAAAAGAAACGCTTTGTCTTGTACATCGTGGCAATAATAAGATAGTACAGCCCGAGACAGATGAACATGACCGCAGGTATGAGACCGAATTCTTTGGCTGCCGATTCTGCAATACCCCGAACGGAAAACACTGCCAGACCAGCAAGGTTGACCAAAAACATGACCATGAAATTCCGCAAAAAACTCCTGCCCTTAACAAGACTATTGATCTCAGTATCTTCCATTTTAGTGAACGTTGATCTTTTACGCGCGGAAAAGGTGAGAAGCGCAAAAATGACCGGCGGAACGATGAGCAGTACATACAGAGAAACTGTCCCGAACTGCTTAAATATAAGATATGCGATAACCCACACGAGGAAATTCAATCCAAGGTAAATCTCGTCCCAGCCATCCTGGTACACGAAAGCAAAGCTTTTGCGCTGTGCTTCATTGTCTTTGAATTCTTCGGACTGTTCAGTGAGTATCGGATTGGTTGCGATGAATTTTGCGAGCGTATAAATACCAAAAGGTATCATGACTGCTGCGATGAGGAACAGGGAATAGATGAAATTGACCAGCATGGGCTGCTTGAGTAAAAATACCAGTGCGATTCCTGCAATTACTGCAAGCCCATAAAAATAATACCTTTTAAATTGATAACGATTGGCGAAATAGAAGAAAAATAGACCAATTCCTGCAAGGATGATAACCGGCAATGCTCTGAAGAATCCTGAAGGAATGGTGATAATATTCCGTGCAAACAGAAAGAACACACCTGCTCCAAACAAAGTCGCTCCTGCAAGAAGAAACATTGCCATACGCTGGCTTGTGCGGATGTCCACATACCCGATGCGGGGATAGGTGAACCGTTTGCGCAGATTCGTTCCAATGGGACCGACAAGCACTGATGGCAGTATAACCAGCATGATAAGATTTACATCGCGCATAACATTAAAATACAGATATAGTCCGACAACCAGGCAGATAAAACCCCACATGATATCCACCACACCATCCTGATGCAGGGAGCGTACTGCTTTTCTTCGAGCTTCGTTTACATCAAAGTTTTGTGTCATTATGACCTCCGTGAAATTATTAAAACAAGTTTGCGTTGTAAACTAATATGCAACTAAAACAAGTTGGCGGATTGTTTGTCAAGAAAAATAACAACATTCAATATCCAACAAGGAATATCCAATGATGAAGTAGGTACTGAACAGATAAATCGGAAATCAGAATTCAGAAGTCAGAAATCAGGAGTCAGTAGACAGGAATCAGAATTCATGAGTTGTTAATCTATATTCAACAATTTAGTTTATTTATCAGCGTCAAACAGCGTGTTTTTTCTCTTACCCCTAAACCCTAGTTTCTATATCCTATTTAAGCAGTTCTTTTACTCTTTCCAGGTTGTCTTGGAAAATAGTATAATTAGGATCATCTTCTGATGCCAATGCACAGGCTTCAGCATAATTTGCTTTTGCCATCTCGAGCTGTTCGTTTTTCTCGTATGCTTCACCCAGGCTGTCATACACATTTGCGGATTTCGGATATCGTTTTACATTTTCCTGGAAAACAGCGATAGCTTTTTCAAAGTCGTTTTCAGCTAAATATCCATATCCCAACATATTGAGTGTGGCTTCCGGTGCCATGATCACATACCCATATGTTTCGGAAAGCTGCTGATAATGCTGATCTATTGCTGCAAGTCCCTGCACATATGTTTCTTGAGTTAATCCCCAGCCGTCAAACAATGTTTCCAACCCATTGTAGATTGAGCGATGTGGAGCAGTACCATGATTTTCTTCTATCATATGCAAGAAGCTGAAATCAAGATTCTCTGGTGATGTGGAATCTATGAGTGCGACAAATTTATCGATCGTGGGAATGTACGGCGGTTCATCACCAAGGGTCATATAGAAAAATGTATTGTTATCATACTTCTTCAGCAATGCGGTTTCCGCTTTCGTTAACAGGAAGTCATTATCCCAGTGAAGATACGGGCTGATGGCAATATAGGCATTAAAGAGTGCGGGTTTTTCCAGAAATGCATACATTGCAAAGGTCCCGCCGAACGAGTGACCTACCAATATGCGATAGGGCGCTGTTCGATAATTTTCGTCGATATACGGAAGTAATTCAGTTTGGATAAATTCCAGAAATGCTTCTCCACCACCAGATGTAGGAGGGTTTTCAATGTGCGTGGGTAGAAAGTCTTTATTGCGGTCAATATTCTGGATGGCAACCACGATGGTTTGAGGCATTTTTCCCAAACCTGAAAGGAATTGAGTTATCCCTGTGGTATGATGAAAGTGATACCCTCCATCCAGAAGGTACAGGACAGGATATTCGGTCGAAGTTACGTCATATCCGATCGGCAGATGGACAAGAAGCTGTCTGTCCTGATTGAGTATTTCAGAATGAATGGTCAGCTGTTTGCCGATAACATACTTGCCGTCTTCGATCTGAGCGATGACAGGAGTCGTGCAAACAAAAATAAATAGTAAAAAAAGTAAAACATTCTTTTTCATCTTTTCCTCAATATTGTGTTATTTAAAGACTTTGCCTGTCGCGGCTTGGTCTTTGTGAATATCCGCACATAAGATTTTGCTGAGGTAATTGTCAATGAAACGATTTATTTATTCACAACCTCATCCCGATCCTTGCCGCACAGGATCGACCTTCTCCTCACCTGGAGAAGAAGAGAAGGAATGTCAAATGTCATGCTGAGGCACTCGAAGCATGAAAACGATAAAAAAAGGCATTGAACCATATAATATGACCCAATGCCTGATATTCTATTATGAATTAATCAAATGCGTTTTCTGTTTTCCACACTTCCCAAATCTTTCCTACAAGGTCAGGACCTGGCTTGAGAACCATTTTTCCGGGTTTCCATCCGGATGGCGTTGCCTGGGTTCCTTTGCTTGCACGCACAAGCTGGAATGCCTGGATCTGCCTGATGGTCTCACTGACATTTCTGCCCACTGGCGGGGTCAGCACTTCATAACCCTGGACAATGCCGTCAGGATCGATGAGGAATCGTCCGCGGGTTTCGACACCTGCGTTCTCATCATAGATACCGTAGACTGTTCCGACTTTACCACCCGCATCGGTCAGCATAGGGAAGGGGATTCCGCCTTTTACCATCTTAGACAGCTCATTTTCATCCCACATTTTGTGGACGAACACACTATCCACGCTCATTGATAAAACTTCGACTCCAAGTTCCTGGAATACGGGATATTTCTCTGCGACCGCAGAGACTTCAGTAGCTCACACGAATGTGAAGTCACCCGGGTAACAGCACAGCACAACCCATTTTCCGAGATAGTCCGACAGTTTGATACTGACGAATTTTCCCTTGTAATAGGCAGGCGCAGTGAAATCGGGTGCTTTTCTTCCGACCATGATCATTTTTTTTGCCTCCGTCTTTTCTTCGACTTGTTCTTTTTTTGTTTCTTTAACTTCCTCACCAACCGGACCGCCAGTTGGTCGGGCACAGCCCACGGTCATTTCTTCCGGCTTTTCCGACATAGGCATGCTCCTTTCTTGGTCGTTGTGATGATTAATATTTGATTTATCGTTTTAAAATTTTTCATATCAAAATTTTTTGAAACATATTTTAATTAGTTGTCAAGAAAAAGGGGGAGAATATCCAAAAATCAATGTTCAACTTCCAATGTCCAAGGAGGGGCTGAACATGTTCAGGCTAGATATACAGTTATTTATTTTTCTGAATTTCTTTGAGTGCAGCTTCCATGAACACATCTCTACCGACTGCAATGTCATCAGCTGTTTCATGAACAAGAATATCCGGTATGATGGGTTCTGCTTTATCCATATTCTCGACTGCTGCACTGTAAGTTGTTCTTCCGATCGTGATGATCATCTGCGTGTTCGGGAGAAGTAATTCTGTATTTTTTCCTGCATTACATTTGTAAGTTGCCCCGCTTGGGGTTCCGATAAAGGTGCCAATGTTATTATAGTCCAGGAGCGCGCAGAAATGCCCGTTCGTAGAACCGCAAATCCCGTCGATCAACGTGTAGAGATTCCCTGTAAAGTGGTTTTCTGCAAGAGGGATCGGGTCTGCAAAGTCGGAATATTTTCCGTAGCGTTCCGCAAAATAGGGGACTGGTTCGCTTTCCAGATAGGACAGTAGGATGGTGGGACAGAAAGGATCACCACCGCTGTTACCCCTGAGATCTAGTATCAGATTTTCAATTTTCTTTTCTTTAATCTTGCTGAAGCATGAGTCCATAAAACTTTGGAAGTATTCGACACGAGTATAATATGCAAAAGTATAGACTGTTAATATTGCAGAGTTCTCATCTTCAAGGATTTCAAATTCAAGAGGTGGATTACTGAAATGACGAAATACGATTTCCCTAACTGATGGATCATCGGTGGGGGTAAGGTTTTTAGTGGTAGGATCACTTGTGCCAGGTTTGATGTACGTTACTTCGTATCCATCGGGTAGACCGTACATGCTGGTATAGAATTGAGAGAAACGGTGGGAGAGTTGAGAATCGATGAAATATGGATTCATCGCATCAGCAGGAGTTATCAATTGGAGATCGGCAATGATCGAATCTACAGGTGTACCGTTTATATGAAGGAGAATACTCCCAGTTGGCACTTCAAGGGAATCGTTGTAGCTTCCTAATACTACAAGTTTTTCGTCGATGAGTTTCACGGTGAGCGGAAACATATTCCTGGGTTTTGTCCTGAAGTATCGAACAGGCAACCAGGTAGAAGTATGCATACAACCAATCTTTGCAGTAATAGGTGCAAGAAGCTGGAAGAATTCATAAATGGTCTTATCATGATCGATCAAGTCATAGTGTGTATCAAAAAGACTATCCATTTCTGCCTTTGAGGTATATTCATACGTGCAGCAGTGCTCCTGTTCAAGGATTTCTCGGAATCTTTGGAAATCCTGCTGAAGTGCATCGACAGGAAATGTTCGTGGTGATTGCTGGCTATCATTTGCTTGGAGCAGGTTCATAATAATTAAGTAAAATAAGATAATCAGTATGTATCTTTTTCTTATCATTGAGTTACGCCTTTTTGTGGTTAGGATTGGTTCAGTATTTGGGAGTAGAAAATTATAATATCCATTCTATATTCAAAAATTTGTAATTGTTAATCGTCATTATTTTCCAATAATTGCACCAATTATCAATCCGAGCCCGATACCGCCGAGGATCGATCCGATGAAATAAAACACTGATAATGGCAGAAGGAAAAAACCAACGCCGATACCGATCATCGTACCTCCACCAACTGCCCATCCGCTTCGATCCATCTTTTTTCCGTTTGCATCCATGTCTTCTCCTGTATTTTATTAAGTTCTTGAATCGTGGAGGAAATAATTATACCCGGTTATCCACGTCAAGTAATCTGTCCCGATAATTTTCACTTCAATTTTCTTTACACAACATACTTCGAATTGAGAGTTAATGCATGAAATACGATATATATGAAGACTATTCTGAAAAGGATATTACATTTGTCAGGGAGTTATTTGCTGAATATGAGCAGTCGCTTGGTTTCCCTTTAGATTTTCAGGATTTTGATAAGGAGCTAGAAAATCTGCCTGGAGAATATGCACCACCTGATGGATGTATATTTCTCTGTAAAGTAACAGAAGATATAGCAGGATGCATCGCTTTGAGAAAGCTCGAACCTGGAATTTCTGAATTAAAAAGAATGTATGTGAGAAAAGGATATAGGGGGAAGGGAATGGGGAAACAGCTAGCGGATAAAATCATTGAAAGAGCAAAGGAGATAGGATATCGCATAATGAGGTTAGATACACTACGCTCAATGAAAACTGCGATAAGGATTTATGAAGAGCTGGGATTTAGGGAAATCGAGGCATATCGGTACAATCCGCTTAAGAATGCGGTGTATATGGAGAAGGAGCTGTAGAATATCCAATATTCAATAATTAATGACCATGTAAGAAGGAAGGAATGAACATATTCTCATAGAACTATTGCTTCTCAACTTTTATAGATTTTCAATTGCTCTCTTAATATTTCATAGAGGGGGATTTCATGTTCTTTTTCCTCCTCGATTATTCTCAATCCTGACACCAAATTTTCAAAAGTAAGTTCTTCTTTCATTATTTTATATAACTCTTTTTTGTTTTCAAAATTATCATTGATCTTATCAAAGATTTTATTTAATTTTTCTATCAAATGAGATGTACCTCCAGAATCAACATGTTGAGAATCTATATACTTAGATATTATTTGTTCTTTTAATTTATGAATGATGTTCAGTTCTTCAAAATTATTAATAATATTTATGATTGCATTAATGATTATATCATGCATAATGGCATAGAGTTCTTTACCATTGAGATGAGCCATCAATCTTGCGAGAGCGAGGGATTGGGACAGGATAGCATTCATACCTATATTGCCTTTACGCTGCATAATTGATATTTTATCTGAAAGGCTGCTTTCAGGATCTATTTCTCCTCTTTCAGTTGCAATCTTAAGTTCCTGATGTAAGAGTAAGCTGTCATTCATGCATAGATCGGATAAGTCTGATATTTTCTTACCAACGAATAAGTTACTAAATAATTTATTAACATGATCGACAACATTTAAGCATCCCTTACCTCCATAACGTAATGATCTTCGATATAGCTCAGATAGTTCAGTATTGTTATATCCCTCTATCTCTTTTTTATTAAGATTCTTTTTAAATCGATAACTACCATCTGAGTGTTTTGTAAATAGCTCCAGATGTTTTTCTGCCGGTATCATATCCCTATATATAATTTTATCCACAAGATGAATAGCTTCTCCTGTACCTGCTGAAGTTCCTAAGGGAGTAGAACCCTTGAAACAGAAGAAATTACTGTATTTCTTACTACCTTTGATGCCGAAGCTCATCTCAATACCGACGGTGGGGATACCTGCATTTGTAGCTTCTTCCCAGGCAAATATGCCCGTTACTTCCATCTTGCTTAGTACGTCATCAGTCTTGAGTTCCAGGTTCTGTATTGTAGTATCAAGATTAGCTAATTTTTCTTCTGCTTCTCTTATACCACGAGATACTATCTTCATGATAGAACCATATTTATACAAACGCTCAGTATTAGCACCTCCACCGGCTTTCAGTCCTAATGCAGAAGCACTCAATGCTATCTGGGACTCCATATCACCATTAGGAGATTTTGACCTGTGTGATACGACAATATTAAGACCTTTACCCAGAGCTACTAATATAGCTAGTATTATTTCTGACAATGTCCCGATCTGATTTGCTTTGCATAAGATAGTGTTGTTCAAACCATGATCTGCCGCATATTCTATAGAAGAATCTCGTGTCGTTACAGAGTCATCACCAATTATGAAGATTTTATCTCCCAGGTTTTCCATAAGAAGCTTCCAACCAGAATCATCATCTTCAGCAAACCCATCTTCTATAGATATGATGGGCACTTCATCCTTTTCTATGCTCGATTTGTAGAGATCATACAGTTCATCTCTTGACATATCAACTTTCTCAGTAGCTCTCCAGAAACGATACATACCAATAGTTTCAGCTCCGAGATCATATTCCTTTCTATATGCTATTTCCAGTTCGCTGGCAGCAGGATCAAGAGCTATGACAACATCCTTACCGGGAATATAGCCACATTCTTTAATGGATTGTTTTGCCATTCTCCATAATCTTTGTTCTGGTACTTTGTCACCTTCCTGCTTGCTGATATATGGTGCTAAACCACCTTCCAATCCTATGCCCATGACACGGCATCCATCTGTATTTTCGATGATCTCTTTTAGTCTGTTCTGGAGGTTTATGGTCATCTCCTGAGCATCTTCGTAATTTTTACATGATATGGGGATGAACATCGTTTCTTGCATTGAGATATTACTCTCAGGATATTCTTTCTCAGTGTGTCTCCCACCCATACCAGAATTACGGAACTGCCATGGTACGTCGATACATAATTCACCTTTTGATACATGCTGCATTCTTTTTTGTTGGAGATATTTCTTTATCCTCCCAGCTTCTGATATCCAACTGCTCTCTATCGATATCTGCTCTGCCCTCTTGGATGCTAACCGTTCGCGCTCCCTATACTCACGCCACTTGCCAGGATCTGCAAAAAAAGAATCAAGAAACCCAATTACACCTAATCCCAGAAAAAGTCTTCCAAAATTTACAATAATGGGCATGAAGTTAAATCTTCCATACGGAATCAAAGCGCAAGCTAAAACTAAACCAACAATCCCAAGATACCTGCTTGTTTTAGGTCCTTCAGCAGCTACTGCAAGATCAAAGGGAGCATCGATGTAATAGTTCAATCCCTTTCTGATAATCCCGGGGCAAAGACCTAAGGGGCTAAAAATAACTATTTCAATATTTAAAAGCAAATATCTAATATTTTTCAGGGAATGTTTGAAAATATTGTTTATTACTCCATTTACCAAATCATCACGCAGTTTTGTTACATTTTTGAGAATTCCTCTTTTTATATTATATCCTAATGAGAAGAAAATTTTATTAATGAAATTATGCTTTTTTTTATAGAAATTTGTTTTCTGGTGTTCTAAATCCTGTAGTAAACCAATATTTGATTTTAAAATCGTAGCTCGTATTGCCTTAATATAATGACCACGTTCATGCCAGCCAGTTGAAATCAAGAAAGACAGAAACCAGATTATAAGTGAGACTAATGTTGCTGGAGAAGCAAAAATAAATCGTAACACCTGCCAGGTTGAATAATCACCTTGAGGAAGAGTAAATAAAGAAAATATATTTGCAAGATAGAGAGGAACTAATATGTGATCTGCTAAAACCCGACCTCTATCTAAACAAGCTTTAGCATATTTCCATTCAATGTCTATCTTATTAGTAGTTATATTTTCACCTGAGTTCCAATTGTTGAAAAATACTTCAAGAAATTTCATTATCTCCTCAGTTCAAGATTATGAATTACTCTCATGTGGAATAGAAATGATTATGTACAGTTTTTCAAAAATTTATGCAATTAATCGAAGATAATTATTAGCTCTATATATGCGATTTATTTCATATGTATTCAAGTAGTAATATAAATGCAACAAGTAATTATCATGAACTTGGAATTGAGGAAGTCGATGCATAATCTGGTAATCCATTTGAAAATGCGATGTATATGGAGAAAGAGCTGTAGAATATCCAACACCCCATATTCAATGTCCAATGTCCAAGAAGGGGCTGAACATGTTCAGCCCAATTCATAAATAATAAATCTTCAATCTAAAATCCGAAATCGTAAATCATTCAATGATTTTCAATAATGTGTCTATTGATCAGTCCTGAAAGAACTGAATTGCCTCTATCCACCTCTCACTTAGATCATCGGGAATATCGTGCCCCATTCCAGGGATAATTATATATGTGTATGGAATATTCTGTTCTTGAAGAACTGTAATCATTTCTTCTTGTCTTGGAATGTAATGATCGTTTTCACCTGCTACCATCATGACCTTAAGATCAGATAATTTTGCTTTTTCAACTCTTTCTGCATCAAACTCTTGTGGTATGCCTGGGCATACTCCAAATACTCTCTTGATCGGAATGATCTGATTGATCGCAAAATCCATAGCAGCAGTTCCGCCAGCTGACATACCCCCAATATATACGGCACTTGTATCAAGAGGAAATTCAGAAGTGATCTCATCATAAATTCGGGATACATCTTCTCGAGCTCGTTCATCATAGGATCTCCAGCCAAATGTATTCGAATCATAATAAATATAAGATTGAACATAAGCAATTATGAATTTAGTTTTTATTTCACTAGGAATGATCCAGTGTTCTTTTGCTTTTTTTAGCGAGCTTCCTCCTCCATGCAGGATGAAAAAGAGGGGGTAGATTTTCGTCTTATCATAATTTTCCGGAAGTACGATCTCGAAGATCATCTCAGCAGAATCAATTGCTGTTGCTCTGAGTTTGGTGTCTTGATCCACGATGTCATTAAATCGAGCATATTCCACATATGGTGCACACTTCGGAAGATTTGGATGTAGCAGGAAGAAATATCCTTTCTCATGACCTAACTCAAAGAGATCGAGGGATTTTTCATACTGCTCAGTTTTGCGGTATAGATATTCCAGCTCTTTCATGAGTTCGAATTCCTGTTCAGGATAGTTTTGCCAGTTTTCTTCAACGAGAACAAGGGCTGTGTAGTAACATTCTTGCTTTTCAAGTTCAAGGACTGCATTATAAAAATCCTCATAAGAAATCTGTTTAACAACTGCTTTTTCTCTTAAGTCCTTTATGATCTGAGTATCGATCCAGTAAGAATCAACTGTTCCATTTCTGTTACTGGCAAAAAACAAATACTTACCGTCAGGTGAAATAACCGGCCACATTTCATTATTTTCTGAGTTAACTCCCGCACCGATATTTTTTACTTCTTCCCATATACCATCATCATTTTTAAATGCCACATAAAGGTCGAATCCCCCAAAGCCGTCCGGACGATTTGAAGAAAAAACAAGATATTCAGTGTTCTTTTCGATAAATGGATCACCATCAATGTGTTCTGTGTTTATTGGACCTTCCAGCTTTTCTGGCTCAGAATAATCCCCATTCAGATATCTCGATACATATATATCGCTTAATCCTCTTGTGGAGAAATAAATATTGCTTTTGCTATCCAAAGAGATTTGCCATCCGGGTGCGAAATCGCTTATGTAAGAAGTAATCTGTTTTGGGCTTGACCATGTTACTCCGTTCCGTTCAACATACCAGATACCAAAGCCAGGTTTACCATTTTGTTCGATAGGTCTTTCTGAATGAAAAAAAAGCTTACTCCCATCCGGAGATAAAACCGGATTTGAGCAAAAGTATCCTGATGAAAAAGCAGCTATTTTGGGTATTATCCATTTGCCATTTTCCATTTTGGTAAAGTATATTCCGCCTTTTCTGGAATCCATTGGCGTCCAATACACTTCAGTTCCATCGGGTATAAACGCAGGGCTTGAATGAACACCAAACTCAGATGATACGATACCGGGTGCAAATATTCCAGCAGTATCTCCTGGAGTTTGTTGATTAAAATATTTACCTTCGAAATCTGTTAGAGATCTTATATTATTATCCGCACCTCGTGTAACTAAGAAATCAACAATGTCATCATATTCTAATTCTTTTGCATAATCCAATGGAGTCTTTCCAATTTTAGTTTTTGTATTAATATCATCCCCGTTTTTCAATAACAATTCTATCACATTCTTATTCCCTTCGATTGTTGCATAATGGATCGGCTTCAAACCATATCTGCATTCTTCGTTGGTATTCATCCCGCTCTTTAATAATTTATCCATACTTTCAACCAGTCCACCGGATGCAGCACTGTGCAGGATTGTTCCCCCGTAATAGCTTTTAGAATTTATATTGATCCCATTATCAATCATATAATCAAATAGTTCTTTATGACCACCAATAGCTGCTTTGTGTAACAGGTCATCAGCTTCTTCTCCCTTCATTGGCACCTCGACTCCATTTTCCAACAGGAATTTGACGAATTCTTTATATCCCCTGAAAGTAGAAAATGCAAGGGGAGTCCTTTCATTATTGTCTCTCGAATTTATATCAGCACCGTTTTTAATGAGTAATTTCCCAATCGCTACATTGCCGTTTTCTCTTGAGACGACATGTAACGGAGTCCTGCCACGGATACATTTGATATCGACTTGGGCTCCATTTTGCAGCAACAGGCTAACAATCTCCAATTTTTCATTACGAGCTGCATAATGAAGAGGTGTTTCCCCTTCATCGGTTTTTGCATCAAGGTCAACTCCTTTTTGGATGAAATATTCTGTAATATCCTTATAGCCCAAATAGGAAGAAAAGTGTAGCAAATTACAGTCATTCTGATTTTTCTCATATAACAAGTCTTCATTATCTTCTATGAGTCCTTGAACTTCCTCCAGATTTCCTTTAATTATGACTGAAAATATATCTTGTCCTTGTAAATAACAAACACAAAGGAATATTAATATGTTTGCAATGATAATTTTTATTTTGAACTTCATTTTCACCTTACGTTTATTGATTATCAATAACTCATATTTCATATATTACTTATTTTTATAATAGTATATATTACTACTTTTAATCTTGATCGAAACACTATTCTGGTAAAGAACCCTTTATTCATTCATTAATCTTTTCAGTGTTTCCTTACTGTTCGGATAATCAGGATTTATTCCGACACATCATCCTTTTCACAAAATTCTTCTTTTCCGTCGGGATAAATTAATCTTAATCCGATTACTCGATCACCGTCATCCCGTTCGAATTTGATTTTCGGTAGTTCATTCATTGCTTTAAAACCTGCAGGCAAATGAACTTCATACAGGTTGTCCCCAACTTCGCTAAGCTCCAATTTGAAACTTCCATCTCGCTGTGAATAATATATACCGTTTTCAAGTGTGACACTTCTGAGATTGCCGTAACGGCCTGTTATTCCTTTAGGATCGTTTTTCAGCGGTATTTCTTTATCGTTATCCTTCGCTTCGGGTTTTATGAATTGAATGAGATTATTCTTTTGATCGATGGCTACTATGAGATCTTTCAATATCGGATATCCGATATTGACAAATTCATTATTTCTGTCCGACAGAATGATGTCTGGAGAATCAAAAATGATATCCGCCAGTTTGATGTGATCATCCAGTTCAGCCTTCCAAATTTGATGCGTATCTCCGACAGTGCGTGATTGAGCGTCCACTGGAACAGGGGGTGATTTAAATTTTAACCGATTTTTAAACGCAAATGGAAAAGAGAATAAAAAGGGAGCTCCGGTATCCAGATGAGCGTTCCACGTGCATACATCGGTTTTGATAGGCACTGTCAGGATTTCGCAATCGGGTATCAAATCAATCACATTTTCCTGACCTTTCGACAATTCTCCTTCTGTCAGAATGATTTTTTTGTCCGGATAATTGATATTTATGAGAAAATCGGAAAATGCTTTAAATGAAATAATACCGTCAACAGGTATCATTTTCCTCAGAGGCATTGCCACCATGTTGATATCAGCAAACGATTGGTCGGACACGTTCATGTCCGAGACAACCACCTGGGATGCAGATGATTTTTGATCACTGCCCGGTGCTCCGATTTCGACCTTCCCAGTTTCTTTTAAGTCTAAACGAGATGCCAGATCCTGATCGATGACATGTCCACTGGCACCGGTATCAAAAATAAACTGATAAGGTCCACTTTGATTGATAAAAATTTCAATCACAGGCCTGTTTAAGGTTAAATCCATGGGAATAACAATCTCAGATTGTCCTGATGAGAGGGTATTCTGGAAAAGCATCAATAAAAGAGCTACGTAATAAATTGGTTTACTCATTTTCTTATCTCCTTCTCTTCTTTGATTTCTTGATTATTTAATTCTTCAATGACCTTTACTTCAACCCAGAAAATATCGGTTTTTTCAGGAGCGGGATGAAAAAGCGTGATTTCTTGTAGGTCCTCAAAAGTATGTCGCTTTTCGAAATATTTGTTCCATGTTACCTGGGGGTAAGCAGTGAAGAAAAAGTATTTACCATCAGAAGAGATCGATGGGCACCATCCGGATATCATAGAATTGATAGAATCTCCAAGTTTTATTAAATTACTCCATTGGTCATTTTCATCTCTAAAGGAAACAAAATAATCTTCTCGAGGTACTATTAAATAGCTTTCATCCGGTGAAATGACTGCATGAAATTGTTCTTTTTCCCTGTTCACCTGCGGAGGAAGTTCTTCTGGCTCCATATATTGTCCATTAAGAAACCTTGAACGATAAATTTTCTCACCGCCGTCTTTTGTTTTCTTGGAATAGTACAATGTTCCGGTTTTGGTAACAGAAGGGCAGCATACAAATCCATCTCCATTAATGGGAGGTCCGACAGGTTTAGGGTCACTCCATCCAGAACCTGTTCTCTCTACAAACCAAATGTTAACCACATCTGCAATGAGTGAATCATTATCAAGAGGTCTATAGGAATGAAAATATAATTTGGAACCATCTGGATGAATAGCAGGAAAACCATCCAGATATTTTCCGGAAAAGGGAGCAACCTCCGGTATGGTCCAACTCCCATTTTCGAGCCTGGTCGTAATGATTGTCTCGCTGTTCCCGGCATGAACTGTATAAAATATCTCCTTGCCATCAGATGAAACCGCAATAGAGGATTCACTCATGCCAGTTGATATAATCCCGGGGGCAAAAATCTCCGGAGTCATGCCGGGTGATGACTGCCCAAGATAGAGACCGTCGAGTGTGGAGGAATCCTTAGGATGAGCAATAATGTTTGTTGCTATAACGAGCATAATACTGATAATAGTTATTAGTTTTTTCATCTTCAGCTCATTATTTCATCAACATCATCTTCTTTGAAGCTAAGGTTATATCATTTTGTTTTAAGACTGCATAATACATTCCGGAAGATACCGGTCGATTTGATTGATCGGTTCCGTTCCAGACGATTTGTTGATTGTGCGATTGTGTAATAGGGAGATTCGAGAAGGTTTTCACTGTCTGTCCTTTCAGATTGAATATTTTGATTTCTAATCGTTCGTTTTGTGGAAATAGTCCGCTGCTAAATCTGATTGTAGAAGACGGATTACATGGATTGGGGTAATTCCAAAGATTATAACCGGATGGCTGATCGATAATATCTTCAGCATCAGTGGTTGCATCTGGAGCAAGTTTCACAATATAAACATCATTATCACCATTTCCAAAGGAATTTGTATAACCAGCTAAGACATATCCTCCATCTTTTGTCTGTTCTATAAATATTGCAGGATCATCACCAGTCAATCCTATATTTTTTGTCCAAATCTCATCCCCTGAATCTGAAATTTTCATGGCAAGCACATCAACATCTCCATTAGCTGTGGCGTTGGTTAATCCACCTAAAATAAAATCGCCATCTGACGTAATATCTATGGAATAGCAATAATCGAGTACGTCTGTCCCATAAACATAAGACCAGATTTCATTACCCTGTTCATCGGTTTTGATCAGCCAGACATCAAAGTCTCCAGCTCCAAATGATTTTGTGCTTCCAGCCAGTATATATCCTTCTCCCGGCAAGATCTGCATGGAATATGCATTTTCAATATCCGGTCCTCCAAACGTTTTAGACCAGATTTCATTACCCAAACTGTCGGTTTTAACAAGATACGCATCGTAATTTCCGTTCCCGAATGAAGATGTTAATCCTGCTAAAATATAGCTTTCATCAGTTTCCTGGTGGACTGTGTAGGTTTTGTCATTACCATTTCCGCCATACGTTTGGTGCCATTCCAGGTTTCCGTTTTCATCTGTTTTTATCAGCCAGGCATCCTGGTTATTATTTTCAAAATTTCCTGTTCCACCCGTGACCACATAGCCGCCGTCACTGGTTTGTTCCACATATTGTGCTCTGTCATTTTCAGCTGTCCCATAGGTTTGATTCCACTCTTCATTGCCATCAGCATCGGTTTTTATCAGCCAGAAATCCCGCATTCCATTTCCAAAAGATTCTGTGGTTCCGGCTATAATAAATCCTCCATCTGCTGTAAGCTGACCCATGATGGAAAAATCATTCTGATCACCACCAAAAGTTCTATCCCACAACATATTTCCATTTTCATCTGTTTTGATTAGCCAAATATCATTCATGCCATTACCGGTTTGATCCGTCGTTCCGATGATGATTAAACTGCTGTCACTATTTTCGCGGATGCATGTGGAACTGTCTTCTTTGATACCACCGAAATGTTTTGTCCAAAGTGTATCCGGCGCAGTTTGTGAATACAAGGAATATCCTGAAAATGAAAAAATCAGGAATAGTATTAATAATTTTATTTTCATGTATTTAACTTCCTGATGGAAAAGAGAAATGCTGCTGAACAAAAACCCACTTTCCATCTTGTTTCTCGAGCACACCTGTCCAGCGCGTATTTTCCCAATTCAATGGTTTACCTTCCCATTCATTCAGGTCATCAAGAATGCAGTAAAACCAGGCAACTGTACCTGATTCAGAAAGCCCTATCCGCAAATCTCTGATCTCATGCCCAACTGCTTTAAATCGCGGATCCATGAAGAATTCACCATTCTTCTTGAATGCCTTGAATCCTATTACCACCGTATCTGTGGGATGAACTTCGATGAAATCCTCATCATGTGCAAGGGTAGAAAAGGAGAGTTTAAAATCTTTATTGATTGCCCAACCTATCATATTATGAATTGTCTGTTCGATTTTCTTTAGTTCTTTTTGTTTTTCTTTTTGGTCCATAATCTGGTTACCTCAAAACTGTATTTTTTTTGTTTCAGAGAATTCACCAGCATTCATGGAGCAGAAGTAAATTCCCGGCTTAAGTGCTTCGGGATTCCACGATATTGTATAACTTCCGGATTCGAAAGCTCCTTTAATTGGTGTGCTGATAAATTCACCTTTTACATTATAAATGGTCAGATTAATATTTGTATTTTTCCTGAGTGAGAATTTCATGCTATTTTCGTATTAATCGGATTCGGAAAAGAGCCATGGAATTGCAGATTATTCTTTGGTTTTTCCGGTTCATCGATTGAGGATGAAAGATCGATGAAATCAACAGTATTGCCCTCAAAATTGGGTACTGCCAGAATATCATCAACAAAATTATAAAACAGACCCGCCGGTTCATTGAAATCTCCGTGAATGTTTTCCTGTGGATTAATCAATGTGTTATCATATTTATAAACATAGTCAGTTCCGTAATGAGATGCTATATACACATTTCCCTGAAGATCGATAGTTATGCCGTCAAAATATCCGGTGGATGTCGGAAAGGTTGTAATATCAGATGAGTCAGCAACATTGATCGCATAGATGGATGAGTGCCACTGCCATGCTACAGCAAGCAGCCGATTGTTCTGAATATCAAAGACAACATCCTGCGTATAATTTGGCAGTCCGGAAACAAAGACATAATACTCTCTTGTTGAAGGATTGAGCTTAAAGATCTTTCCACTTGTATCCACAACATAGAGATTTCCATCCGGATCTGATGTCATACCATCCAGCCAGTTCGTTGATGGTAGATATTGTGTAAATGTTAGTGAGCCAGTTGCCAGATCAATTCCTTTCACGTGCCTGTTACAGGAAACATAGAGCATATTATCCATCAGGTGCATGCCAAGGCATTCGGTCATTCCTGTAGCCAGTGTGTCGAGGATTCCGCTGGTGTCTGATCTTACAACGGTATAGTTTCCATAATTCGAGACATAGTAGCATTCGCCAATTGGATCGTAAACGATGCTTTCGGGATTATGGTAGGAATCCTGGGCAATACATAACGAAGTCATAAAAATTGCAATGACAAACAATATTCCTTTTTTTTTCATATATAACCTCCTATTCGTATTTTATTATATCAATTGGATTCGTTTCAGCTGCTTTCATCGTCTGGAAGATGATGGTTGCCATCGTGGTTATAAGCAGAAAAATTCCAGCAATGAGAAAGTATGTAAAATGAAGCGGAATATGAAAACTGTAATTCTGGAGCCATCTATGCATGATAAACCATGCTATCGGTATTCCAGCAATCACCGAAACAAGCGTAACGATCAAAAATTCCTTACAGAGTGTTAGTGTCACATCTGAGACAGAAGCTCCAAAAACTTTCCTGATTCCGATCTCTTTTTTTCTTTTCTCCATCATGAACAATGACAAACCTAAGATACCTGAGAATGCAAGGAGGAGTGCTGTTAACGTGAGATAAGTAAGTAAATTTAACTGTGCTTTTTCACCCTCGTATAATCTTTTATATTGGTCATCCAGATATTCCGGATTGAGCGAGAGCGTGGGGAAGAGAGAATGCCATTCCTTCGAAATGTGCTCTTTCGCTAGGACTTCTTTTTGTTGATCATATCGTATAAGTATGTTGTTGAAGAAGAGCGGTTCGTATACAAAAAGAAGTGGTTTTATCTCGTTTTGTATAGAAGAATAGTGAATATTCTTAACCACACCGACGATCTTACCCTTTTCGAAATAAAGTGCAGCATTGCTCCAGCCCATTTCTTTTCCGATCGCATCTTCAGGTCTTTCAAATCCGAGGACCTCAACGGCTTTTTCATTAATAAGGAAATATCGATATGGTGTTTGAATATAGCTTTGAAAATCAGCTTGATCCGTGAAATATCCGTATCGTGGTTCAAAATTATGATTGAAAGCCGAAATATCCTTTCCTGCGATGACCGGAATGTTTAATAAGCCAACAAATGAATCATCAATAGGATTTAGATAGATGTTGGGACTTTGCTCTGAATCTTTAATATCAAGTCCTCGAACGAATCCGCCATCAAGTATCTCTTGCGAAGGATCCTGGCAAACTGCGGAAACATCTAAGATCTCGGGATAAGATAATAATTTTTCTTTAAGTACCTCATATTCCCTTTTTACGGCATTAGGATTATTGCGTATAAGAAAACTGTTATCAGTATCAAATCCAAGATCTTTGTTCATCATGAAACGATACTGGGAGAGGGTAACCAGCGTGGAAGTTATAAGTATTATGGCTGCAGCGAACTGAACAAAAACCAGTATTCTTCTCAGATTGAAGAAGCGTTTGCTTTTTGAATGCATATCTCTCATGCTTTTGGTTGCTTGTAAAGGTGAGAATATCGACATATGCAAGGCAGGATAGAGACCGGCAAAAAATCCAATAACGCATGTTGTGAGTAAAAACAACAGTATGAATGGAATATTGAGAATGTTTGTGTAATGCAGAGAAGAATGTGTAATAGCATTGACAGCCGGAATGCATAATTCTGTCAGACCAAGTGCCAGCAAAAAAGCAAAGACAGCAAAAATGATCGTTTCGCTGATGATATACAGAATTATATCTTTTTGCCCAGCTCCAAGTATTTTTCGCATACCAATCTCATGAAATCGAGATGTGAAGCGAGCAGTACTGAGATTAATGTAGTTAAAAATAGAGGTAAGTAACACAATCACTGCTAGCGCAATCAGCATGTAGATCTCTTTGATGCTACCATTCTGTTCGAGTTCTCTGTCGAGTTGAGAGTAGAGATGTATGTCGGTTAGTTCTTGAATAGGAAGATCGCCTGTATCAAGGATATCCTCTTTACCCGTGATGTCTACAAGGAATTGAGATATCTTGGGTTGAAGGATTTTTTTTGTTGTACCGGGTTGCGTGAGTATATACACATACGACCAATTTTCGTCACTCCCAAGCGGCTCAAAAGAAGCAAGCATATCAAAATGGATATGAGAATTTTCCGGCACATCCTCCATTATGCCAGTAATAGTAAAATCTATTGTCCTATCAATCCTGTTCATGCCAACAAGACTTACGATCTGTCCCATGGGATTTGAATCTGGAAAATACTTTTCGGCAATAGATTCTGAAATGACTATTGAATTCGGTTCCGTAAGAGCACTTTGAGGATCTCCATATACTAGTGAAAAATCAAATACTGAAAACACATTATCGTCCACAAAAAAGAAAGCATCATTACGAAATGTTTCTTCTTTGATTTTGATATTTTTGAAATCACTTCGTTGGAACCGCACGAGTTCTTCGATTTCTGGAATATGATCAGGAAGAAATTTCATGAAGCTGTCCGGACATCGGGCAAAATGCGGATTATACCCGCTTTGATAATAAAATTTTCTTGTTACACGGAAAATCCTGTCTGCTTTGGAATGAAATCTGTCATAACTAACCTCTGATGAAACATAGAGAAACACGAGAATAAGCACAGTCAATCCAATAGCAAATCCACCGATCGTTATCGCAGAAAATAATTTGTGCTTTTTTATATTTCTTATGATGAGTTTGAGATTTACTATAAACATAAGAAGCTATTCATATTTCAATGCCTTTGCAGGATTAATATTAGCAGCCCTGTAGGCATAGAAGATAACCGTCATAAGTGCAATGAGCAAAGCGATCACTGCAGACAAAACAAACAGAAACACCGATAGACTTGCTCTGAAAGCAAAATTCTCAAGCCACTTATTCATAATAAAGAAAGCAATTGGCCACGCAATTATATTTGCAGTTGCTACAAGTATAAGAAATCGTTTCGTAAGTAATACTACTACTTGATTGGCAGTTGAACCAAGTACTCTGCGGATACCGATCTCGCGTATCTTCTGCTCTGCAGAATATGACGATAATCCAAGCAACCCAAGACACGCAATAAATATCGCAAGAATGGTGAAATATCCAAAGAGTTTAAGTAGGTTCATTTCTTCTTGATATTGCTGGTTCAAATTTTCATCGAGGTAATGATATTCAGGTGGAGATTCAGACCCATAATCGATCCACATCTTACGCAGTGTTTCAAGAACTTCTGTGGCTTTGTTCTGCTTATATCGTACAAATAATCGCTTAATCCCACCATAATATTCGGGAGCATTGTCCGGTACAAGAAATGCAAGAACAGGGAATACCTGGCTTCGAATGGATGAAGAGACAAAATCATCCATAACTCCAATAACCGTACCGTAGGTAGGATTGTTGAGGGAATCGGTGAAAGCAAAATATCTTTTTCCCAGGGGTTCTTTCCAACCCATTGCTTCCACCAGTGCCTGGTTCACTATAAAGCCATCCCACCAGAACTGATCTCTTTCACGATCGAAATCTCTCCCTTCCAGAATGTCGATCTTCATGGTTTCAAGGAAATCATAATCAATTTGCGAGAACTGAGTACTCCGCTGTATGATTTCCCCTTCATTGCTTTCCAGACGTGCAGGGAAACGGTTGAATGTTGTACCCATTTGATTGTAAGCAATTGACGTGCTCTCTATAAAAGGAAGATCCTTCAACCGGTCACGAATTGTTCTTGCATTCTGGTCAATCCTGGGATCACGTATTGTCACGAATATGACATTATCCTTATCAAATCCAAGATCGAAATTACGTGCATATGAAAGCTGCCGTACAACGACAAGTGTACATATAATGAGTATGATCGATATCGCGAATTGGAAAAAGATCAGCACTTTTCTTGGATTAAATCCCTGTTTGCTGACAAACGTATTACTTTTCATCACCTGCATCGGTGAGAATCCCGCAATAACCATTGCTGGATATATTCCTGATAATGCTCCTACACATAATGAAGCAATGAATAATAAAATGAGATTGTTAATAGAAAAGATAGATGTAAAGTTCTGAACATCTGGAAGCATTGCTCGCATAAGAGGTGAGAAGAGTTCGATAAGAATAATTGAGATCAGGAATGCTAAGAAAGCAATGAGAATCGATTCCACTATGAACTGTAGTATCAGAAGCCGTTTGCGAGAACCAACGATCTTTCTGATAGCAATCTCCTTACTTCTTCGATTTGCCCGTGCAGTAGAAAGGTTCATATAATTGATGGATGCGATCACGATCAGAAATATGGCGATGGAAGCAAAAATATAGATGTTCGCAATATCATTGTTTGCGTACATTTCCCATGTTACTTTGGAATGTAAATGGATCGATTCAAGCGGTTGCAGGAACATCTCCGCATTGCCATTCAGTCCATCGTAATAATCCTTCATGTAAGTGGTGAAAAATCCTGGAAATTTAGCTTCGAGTGCTTTATGGTCAGTTTGCGGTGCAAGTTTTATGTAATGATATGCATGCCATCCATACCATACACCTTCCTCACCTTGTCTGTAGGCATAAGACCATGGAACGAGTGCTTCATATCTGAAATGCGTTCCAGCAGGATGGTCTTTGATAACTCCAGTAACAATCATGTCATCTCGATTATTCAGTGTGATGGTTTTGTCCAAAGGATTTTCATTACCAAACAACTTTTTAGCAAAACTCTCTACGAGAACAATTGTGTTCGACCTATTCAATGCGATATCAGCATTGCCATAGATGAATTCATTCTCGAATACTCCAAAGAATGTTGAGTCGACTGCAAAAATTTCATCTGTAGTAATTGTCTGTCTTTCATATGATATTGGTGCAGAGTGTGTGTACAATCCATTCACTCCACAAGCCCGTGTCTGTTCAACCACTTCGGGGTATACTTCTTTCATGGTTGGACTGGTCGGGCGGGGTGCATTGCAGTATGTATCGATCTTTCCGCCAATATTGTTGGTTATGCATAATCGATAGATATTCTCTGATCCAGGATAGAATTTATCATATGCAAGCTCATTAGTAATATAGAGATAGATCATAAAACTGCACGCAAGTCCGACTGCAAGACCAAGAATATTTATGAAAGTAAATGATTTCTGGCGAGAGATATTTCTAAATGAAGACTTGAGAAAATTTTTAAACATGTTAAATGTCCTTATTCATATTTAATCGACTCAACTGGATTGGCTTGAGCTGCTCTTAAAGTCTGGAAACTAATTGTGATAGCAGCAATGAATGCCACGATGAGCGTAGATAATGCAAATACAGTCCAACTTATGATTATACGATACGCAAAGCTTTGCAGCCAAGAGTTCATGATGAAATATGTGACTGGTATAGCAATACATATTGAGATAATTACAAGCACGAAGAACTCTTTTGAGAGTAATCCTATGATGCTTGGTGATGTAGCTCCGAGCACTTTTCGAATACCAATTTCTTTTGTCCGCTTAAGAGCACTGAAAGAGGATAATGCAAAAAGCCCGAGACAGGCAATAAATATAGCAAGAGCGGTAAAAATTCCAAATACTTTCCCAAACTGTATATCCTTCTTGTATTGATTGTCGAAATGCTCATCCAGAAAGAAATACTCGAAAGGATTCCCGGGCAGCATTTCCTTCCATTTAGCTTGGATCGCACCCACTGCATTTTTGATATTTTGTGAAACGATCTTGATAGAAAAAAATCCGTCACTTGCATGAATATATGGGAAAGCAAGAGGTATGATATTTGTTTTAAGAGACATCTGATTAAAGTCTTCGATAACCCCCCTCACGAATAGAGTATCAGCACTGATGAAAATTCTCCTGCCGATAATGTCCTGGGGATTTGAATATCCATATCGCTTAACTGCTGATCTGTTAACTATTGCTTCTGTCATGTTTTCTGTTAAACCAGGGGTGAAATTTGTACCTGCCAAGAACTCAAGATCGTATGAGGGCACGAAGTGTTCATCAATACCAACCAGATACATAACTTCTGCATCCTCATCAGGTTGATCCTCAGATTTACTGCCCTGTCCCCAAAAGATCTCTACTCCCGGAACATTAGTAGATGTTGCAAAAGATTCAACGTCAGCAAGAGATAAAATTTCCTGTCTGAAACTCTCAATTACAGGTGTCCTTAAGGAATCTCCTGCATACACTCCCGGTCCTTTGAGCACAAGCGTTTGTTCTATGTTTATACCAAGTTCCTTATTTCTGAGATATGAAAGCTGGGAAAAGACAATGATCGCACCTGCAATAAGAATAACCGAGATAGAAAATTGGAATACAACGAGGACTTTTCTCAAAAGGTTACCTGCAGTAGTACTGAAGAATGATCCTTTTAACACTTTGATAGGTCTATAAGATGATAGAACAAATGCTGGATACAGACCGGAAAGGAATGAACCGCACACGAAGAAAAGTAATATCCATACCCAGAAACCGGATGAGAACAAGTACGAAATCGTTATGTTGGTTCCAACCAAGTTCCTGAAAACTGGAAGCAGGAGGGCTACCAGGATCAATGAGATAATGATAGCAATAAGATTAACTAGATATGATTCAGTTAGAAACTGTCTGATAAGTTCACGTTTATTTGCACCGGCAACTTTTCGAACACCAACTTCCCGAGCTCTTTCCATTGCTTTTGATGTAGAAAGATTAATATAGTTCACCCAGGCGATCACCAGAATGAAAAATGCAATGATGGTTAGAAATTTTACTGCTATACCATCACCGTTCTCTGTAGGTTCGGATTCCTGAAGAAGATCTGAATACAGGTGGATAGTGGTAAGTGGCTGCAGCGGGAATTCAAACCAGGCATCCCGTTGTTCGAACATCTCACCATGTTCACCCCAGAGCCATTCATCGAACTTCTCATTAAACACCTTGTGATCTGTTCCATCAGCGAGAAGTACATAGGTGTTATAATCATACCATCCCCATGCTGTATCAACCGCATCTCCCCAAAACTCTCGAATCGTATCATGAGACACAAGAACCGTAAATTTGATATGAGAATTATTCGGCACATCTGAACACACACCAGTAACTTCAAAATCAATATCACCTTCCCAGGTTATTGTTTTACCAAGTGGATCGTCATCTCCAAAAAGTTTATTTGCAATAGATTCAGTAATGACTGCTTTGTTAGGACCAATAAGTGCAGTCTCAATATCTCCCTTTATCAGTGGAAATGTGAGCATGGTGATAAAGGTGGGACCAACAACCTGAATATCTTCTTCTCGAAAACTCTTTTCTCCATAACTGATAATACCAGAAGTGGGAAATGCCCGACAATATTCGAGCACTTCAGGGAAATTATCTTTCATTGCTGGACCAACAGCAGGAACTGCTGCTGCACATTCTACTTTGAGTTCACCATGATGATAAATGTTAAATTGAACTCTATAGATATTTTCATAATTCTGATGAAATTTATCATAGCTATATTCGTAGCTAACATATAACATGATAAGTATACATACTGCCATACCGATCGAAAGACCGAGGATATTTATCAATGAAAAAACCCTGTTCTTTTTTATGTTTCGAAATGCGGTTTTTAGATAGTAAATTAGCATGTTTCACGCTCCGGGTAAGGGTTGGTTGTATTATTTAGTTGTTCTGAAAGTCCTGTTTTTTTTTGAAATTGATCGTAATAAAACAAAAGCGATAAAATATTATGCATCACCATGATTCCTTCATACTTATTTTCTCAAGATACAATTGATACAATATGTATAATTAATGCATAATTTGTGCCAAAATCATAGGATTGAGAAACTCCTTTGTTTAAGGATGATTGTGGAATGTATCTATATCTACTACTGTACGCTTATGGAACAGTAGTGTACGAGAATGAACACTTTTTTGGTTCAATCTCTTATAAACAATAGATATTCAAGTAGTGAATCTATTTTGTTCTCAACATCATCTCTCTTAATTTTGTATTTGGACAAACTTTATTTGTGTGCGCGCTTCATTTTCAATCGATGACCATAATAATTACTCATACTTGAGAGCTTCTACAGGATTATTATTTGCCACTTTTATTATATGGTATGCTGAGGTTACGAAACTAATGAAAATTGCTCCTATAAATACCAAAATGAATATTGCCAGATCTTCGGATACTTTGTTTGCAAAATTATTCTGCCACATTCCAAAGATCCATAATGCTAAAGGCGAGGCTATAATTGATGAAATGACTATTATTGAAAATATTCCCTTGAATAATGTTGCAATGATCTGCATCACGCTGGAACCAAGTATTTTTCGAACACCAACTTCCTTTGTACGCTGCAATGTCAGGTAAGATGTCAGACCGAATAAGCCAAAACAGGATATCAAAATGCAGAAATAAGTAAATATGCTGGAAAGTTTTTTCTGCGTTTCATCACTGGAATAGATTATGTTCAAATCCTGTTCCAAGAAAGAATAGTTCATGGGAAAATCAGGAGCAAATTCCTGCCATTTCTGTTTGATAAAATCCATAGTTTGGGAAATATTGTTACCTTTCAAGCGAACATTCAGTACTCCCAGTGGTCGACTCGATTGAATAATAAACATTGGTAAAATTTCATTTCTGGCAGAAGCATAACTGAAATCTTTTACAACACCGATAACCTGTCCGTATTGTGTTTTTTTTCCAATCGAATCTTTCCAGCCAAAGAGTTTTACAAGAGCTTCATTCACGATGAAATCGATTGAACCTTCCGGAGTTCGATCATTGATAAAATTTGTGCCAGCTACAATCGGGATACCCATTGTTTCCAGGAAATTTTTGTCAGCATAAAGCATTCGATTGGCATGAATTTCCATTTCTCCGTTTTCGGTTTCCCATTCGAAAGCCAGCCCGGAAAGTCCTCTGCCAATTGTTGAACCGGAAAATCCTGCGCTAACGACGTTATGATGGTCCAAAATTGCATCTCGGAAAGCGGGAAACTTCTGCATAAGTTCTTCATTAGATGAGTAGATCATCAGAACATTTTCCTTCTTGAAACCCAGATTGAGTCTTTGCATGAATTCGATCTGCTGTCGCATGAAAATAGTTAGAATAACCGCAGCAATGGAAACTATGAATTGAAATGAGACCAGGGCATTACGGAAAAATTGACCAGCTTTGTCTTTCTTTAAACTACCTTTCAAAGATGAGATCGGTTTCAAATGAGAAAGATAGAAGGCCGGGTATAAACCGGAAAGAAATCCCACCAGAAGTGTGATGAGAATCGAACCTCCTAACAGGATCGGGTTATGTAAAAGATCAATCCGCAGATTTTTATTTATCAATTCATTGAATGGAGTTATCTTGAGTACAAGCTCCACTAAAATAAAGCCAATGATCAAAGCCAGGAAAGAAAGAATGATAGATTCACCCAGAAATTGGCTGATCAATTGTTTTTTCTCTGCGCCCAGAACCTTTTTCATGCCGATCTCGCGAGTTCTGTTGCCAGCTCTGGAAGTTGCCATGTTGACATAATTTATACATGCGAGAATAAGGATAAATAGACCTATCGAAGCAAAACCAAACAGGAATCTGCGATTGGCATCCGAAAATCTTCGATTGATGGTAGATTTGAGATAAATATCAGTGAGTGGCTCTACTACTGCAACATATTCGATCCTGTCAATATCGACCATTTCTCTCTGGTAGAAATTCTTAAATTTTTGAGAGAACTCCTCGGGAGTGAAGTTTTCTGCGAACAGAAAATAGGTAAAAAACGACATACCCCCGCCCAGAACGCGCGGTGAGTAGATCTCTTCCAGGTTCTGAGTATGCAAATATGAATTCAAAGAAATGAGTCCGGAAAATTTGAGATGAGAATTATCCGGTAAATTTTTGATGACCCCGGTAATTTCGTAGATTTCGTTATCAATTTTCATCTCTTTTCCTATCGGATTTTGTTTGCCAAAGTATTTACTGGCTAAATCTTCTGTGAGTACAATAGTATTAGGCCTTTCCAGAGCATCTGTGCTGTTGCCGTATAAGAAAGGATATGTAAATACACGGAACACACTGTTATCAATCATCAACAGGTTATCTTCATATAAGGTTTTTTCATTGGCTTTCACCAGCATATTCCCGGCATAAACACAGCGGACATACTCTTCAATTTCCTGCATTTCATGTTGAAAAAGCGGACCAACTGCTAAATTGCAGGTGGTTTGAATGCTATTGATACCACCGATGGTCATGTTCACGCCATAACGATAAATCCTGTCAGCATTTTCGTGGTGTCTGTCGTAGGAAAGCTCATTTTGCACAAACAGCAAAACCAGAATACTGCAACACAAACCGAGTGCTAGGCCGGTAATGTTCAAAATAGAATGAAATTTGTCCTTCAATATGATCCTGATTGCCTGCTTTATATTTTGTTTGATCATGCATTCTCCTTATTCGTATTTTATAACTTCTGCTGGGTTCGTATGTGCTGCTCGTATTGTTTGGAAACTGACGGTGAGTAATGAGATAAGCAACGTAATCACCATAGTCAAAATAAAAGAAGATACACCGACATTAATTCTGTACGCAAAGTTCTGTAGCCACTTATTCATTACAAACCATGCAATGGGCCAGGCAATGACGTTTGCTATCAGTACCCAACGGGTAAATTGATTGAAAAGACGGAAAGTAATGTTGCTTACACTCGCCCCAAGTACTTTTCGTATTCCGATCTCTCTTATCTTCTGCTGAGCCGTAAAAGTGGCAAGTCCGTACAAACCAAGGCATGCAATGACGATCGCAAGGAAAGAGAATATCTTGAAAAGCATTCCTGAACGGATCTCAGTTTGATGAAGATTCTCGAAATGTTCATCCAGGAAAAAGTATTGGAATGGCTGATTTACTGCAAGCTCTTCCCAAAGGTTCTTGATCTGATCAATAGTTTGCTGGATGGTACCCGTTTTTGCCCTGACCACCATGAAATGACTGTAATGTGAGAATGGTGGAAGTAGTAAAATATTTGGTATTTCCTGCCTTAGAGAACTGAAATGATAGTCACCCACAACACCTATAACGGTTCGATACTCACTTTCTGCCACGTAATAAAGTTTTGTACCAATAGGTTTGTCAAGACCTAAGTTCTTCACTGCAGACTCATTGATGACACAAGCTGCAGAATCACCAAGAAAATCTCGTGTATAATACCTGCCCTCTTTCAACTGAATTCCCATTGCTTCCAGATACTCATAATCACCAGAAATTTGTCGAAAATGAACCATATCCTGTGGACCAGCACCTTCCTTTTGAAGAGTATTCCCACTTGAACCTGTTCCCGGAATATGGCTTGTTATTGATGCAGCTACAACACCGGGAAATTTTCCTACTTCTTCCTTGAATGTTCCAAGTTTATCCCACAGGCTATATACTCTTTTGATCACAAAAGTTTGTTCTTTATTAAATCCTAATTCTTTATTCTGGATATAATGAAGCTGATGTGAGATGACAAATGTGCAGATTATGATCATAATGGATATTGCAAACTGGAAAAGCACAAGTCCATTACGCAGCCATGATTTTTTTCCTTTCTGAAGAATATTTCCCTTCAGCACTGTTATGATTTTAAAAGATGAGATTACAAGAGCTGAATAGATTCCTGAAATAAAACCCACAAGTAGAACGATAAGAAGTGAAAAGGGGATGATCGACAGTTGATTAAAGTAATGCTCAAGAGGAATGCTTGAAAGATGCGAGAAATATGGAAGAACAATTTCAATGATAATGAGAGCGAGTACCATAGAAAGGAAGCTATATACGATCGATTCAAACAGCAGTTGTCTGAATATCTGCAAGCGGTATGAGCCCACAACCTTTCGGAGCCCAATCTCTTTAGCGCGAGTTGCTGCTCGTGCAGTTGTCAGGTTCATGAAATTGACGCAGGCGATCAGCAGGATGAATATTGCAATGATCATAAAAACGATCACATAAGTCATGCTGCCCCGAGGACCGTCAGATTCAGTTGTTCTCGGTTGTAAATAGATATTTTTTACCGGATCAAGAATGTATCGGTAACGATTTCCTGTATTCTCCCATTCCTCAAATCCCATCCCAATTTCTTGCTCGACGATTGGACCTACATGTCTGTTTCTAAAATCAATGAGCTTTTTCTCGAAATCTTTCCAATCTGTTCCTTCTTTAAGAAGAATATATGTCGTAAGATTGTCATTGAGCCAGTAAGCATTACGAAAACTTCCAACTGCATCAGAACTTGTAATAAAATCATATTGCCAGTGAGAAGTTAGAGGTGCATCTTCTATAACACCAACTATTTCATAATCCCAGTGACCGTCATAATTCAGAATTTTTCCTATAGCAGATTCATTTCCGAAGTATCTTCGTGCAGTAGATTCAGTAATGAATAGGGTATAGGGACGTGACAGATTTTCACTTGGATCGCCGGTGATCACAGGAATAGTGAAAAGATCAAAAATTGTTGAATCTGCATAATATACTCGATCTTCAGTATGGTGCACATCACCTTCCACCCAGCTGACAAGTTTATTTATTCCCTTGTAGAAACGTGCCATATTAAGTACTTCGGGATAGTCTTCAACCAATGCAGGTCCCATGAGCCCGGAAGTGCTTGATCCCTTTCCTTCTGTATCACCCATTTTTATGTCCAGGCCTAATCTGTAGAGATTTTTATAATGCTCATTATGTTTATCATAACTTGTTTCGTGATGTACCCAGAGCATGATGAGAATAAAGCATGCCATCCCGATTGCAAGTCCGGTAATATTCAGAAACGCATAAATCTTATGATGTTTAATATTACGCCAAGTGAGTAATAAGTATTGTTTAAACATTATCTCCCCTTTGTTTATTCATATTTTATGACATCCGAAGGATTAGTATTTGCAGCTCTAAAAGTTTGAAAACTTACTGTTAAAGTTGAGATGAGTAATGCAATCAGTCCCGAAATAATAAATATCCAGACGTCGATCCCTGTTTTATACGCAAATCCTTCTAGCCACTTTTTCATGACTAAATATGCAAGAGGACTTGCAATAATTACCGAAAGGAGCACCCATTTTAAAAAATTGCCTGAAAGCAGTATGATGATTTGATTGATGGATGAACCAAGGACTTTGCGGATACCGATCTCTCTTGTTCGCTGTTCAATCATAAACAATGAAAGACCAAACATGCCCATACAGGAAAGGATTATAGCGAGAATGGTAAAATATCCGAAGATCTTACCAAAACGTATTTCAGCTCTGTAGAGTAATGCTAAGTCGTCTTCTAAAAAAGCAATAGAAAATGGTTCGGTTGGGACAAAGTCTTTAAAGGTTTTCTCAATAAATTCTAAAGTTTGATCAATGTTATAGGGGGCTAATTTTACATTCACAATATGTGTTTCGAGAGGAGAGTTATGAACAACAATTGGTTCGATGCGATATTGCAGTTTTCTGAACGAGAAATCTCTCATGATACCTACAATTTCAAACCCTTCAAGTTCAAGTCCGATCGGATCGCGACCTTGCCAGTCCAGTTCACGGACTGCAGTCTCATTGATAAGAATTGCGTTTGAATCTGCAATACTGTGTTTCAAAAAATCTCTTCCACGGACGATCTCAATGCCGTATGTGTCAACAAAATCCTCGTCAGCAGTGTAAAATTTATAGGTTCCGATATCAAGACCATGCTGAAGGATCACATAACCCAATTTTGTATAGGTATAAGAGACGGACTTAATATTGCTGTTTTTCAGGAGAGCATCTTTGAACACATCCTGCTTATCTTTTATTTCACCGGTTTGCTTAAAGGTCACGATAAAATCTTTATCAAATCCCAGGTCTTTATGGGAGATAAAATGCAGCTGCTTGTAGATAATAATGGTTCCGATAATGAGAAAAACTGCCACGACAAATTGTATAACGATCAAAATTTTTCGTATCACAGCTCCTTTGCTGCCCTTGAGCTGTTCTCTTCGTAAAGCGCTGATTGGAAGTATGGAATTGTAGTATATCGCTGGATATAAACCCGCTACGATACCGAGCAGGAAAACAAAAATAAAGTAGAGTAATACATTGATTGGAGTTACAATCGATGAGTGAATTTTAAACAAATTTTTCAGTCCTGGAAAGAGCAATGAGATTATTACTAATCCGAGCAACGATGCAATAAAACAAATGATAACCGACTCACCTAAAAACTGAAACAAGATATTGCTTCTTCGCGCTCCGAGTGTTTTTCTCATCCCGATCTCTTTTGCCCGTTTTGTTGCTTTTGCTGTGGATAGGTTAATAAAATTGATACATACAATAAGAATGATAAAGATTCCCGAGGCAAAGAAGATTTTCACTGTTTGTTCATTGCCATGCAGACTATAATCAAATTTGCTATCGTCAAAATAAATGTCTTTGAGCGGTGAAATAAAAAAGGTTGTGGTTCGTTGTCCTTCCTCAATCCAGCTTGTATGCTCATCATTGAGAAAGAAGTTTTCCATTTTTTTTACGAACGTTGAATGATCCACATGTTCATTTACCAACAGATAGGTTACGTAGTTGCTGAAATACCAGTTTTGATCATCCCATCCCCAGCTTTGAATTGTGAAATCGAAGGATATGATACCATCATTAAAAACCAGAGAAGTCCTTGTGGGTGGATCTTTGACAATCGCTGTTACCGTAAGACCATATTCGTCTTCAATGTCCAGTATCTGCCCGATGGGATAGTCGTTGCCAAACAATTTCTTGCTGAATGATTGGGATAATACAATTGAGTTTGGATCAGACAATGCAGTTTGAAGATTGCCAGAAACAGCTTTAAGAGAGAAAATGTCGAAGATCGAGGGATCTGCAACACAGAATGTGCTGTTAATGGACTCATTATTATGAACGATATATGTTCTTAAGTAAGGGTAGAGTCTGGCAGTTGTTTCAATCTCAGGGATTTGTTCTTTGAGATATGCAGCAAGAGCAAGAGGTGTGACACCATATTTGTCGTTTACGTTTGGGCGATAGATTCGTTCGTAATTTTCATTGTATCTATCAGCATTCGTTTCGTACGAAACATAGAATATTATCAAAGAGAACACAGCGATTCCAACAGCTAATCCGATTATGTTTATGAGTGAGAAACTTTTGTGTTTCCAAATTGTACGAAGTGTCGTTTTAAGATAATTTATAAGCAGATTGACCTCCTATTCATACTTCAAAGATTTCACCGGATTTGAGTTTGCCGCGTTGATCGTTTTAAAGCTGATCGTAAGAAGGGCAATAAGCAAACTAATAAAACCTGAGAAAATAAAGATCAATGGATTGATAGACGTGCTATAAGCAAATCCTTGCAACCATTTGCTCATGAAATACCAGGAAGCAGGCCATGCGATAATATTTGCGATGATTATCCATCGAACGAACTGGCGGGATAGCAACCATATGATACCAGTAACAGTGGACCCCATTGCTCTGCGGATTCCTATTTCGAGCTTTTTCTGTTCTGCAAGGAAAGATACAAGTCCAAAAAGTCCAAGACAGGCAATAAAAATTCCAAGCCCTGCAAAGACGCGGAAAAGTACACCAGCCTTAATCTCCTCCCTGTATGTTATGTTGAATGTTTCATCAAGAAATTTGTACTCAAAAGGAAAGTCGGGACATATATCATTCCAAACTTGCTTAATCGAATGAATTGAATTTTGTGCATTGATATTTGAGAGCTTTATAAGTGTAAAATAGAAATAATCAGGTATATTTACTATGATCAAGGGTTCGCGTTCATACGTTAAAGGAAGAGAATTGAAATTGTTTATTACTCCAATTATTGTCCATCCTTCATCACCAAATTTCAGTCTGATCGGATCCTTGATCTGCATCATTTCGAGCGCAGCTTGATTTATAAGTACTGCATTCTCATCAGTTTGCATATCGTCTGAAAAACCTCTGCCATCAAGAATTTTCAGGTCAAGCGTCTCTAAAATATTTTTATCTGCAGAAAGAAAAGCAAAGGCAGAACCCTCATCTGTTTGCTTACCCTCCCAGGTAATACCTCTCATGATAGACCACACTTCAGTGGGAATACTGGAAACCCTTGAGATTTGAAAAATACCTGATATCTACTCACATGACTGTTTGAACACATCAAAGTTCTCATCCAGGTCTCTGTTCAATCTAAGATAGAGCAGGTTGTCTTTATCAAAACCAAGATCCTTATTTTTCATATAATCGAGTTGAGAGTAGATTATGCCTGTACCGATAATAAGGGCAACAGCAAGGGTAAACTGTACTACAACGATAACTGTGCGAAGTGAAATTCCTTTGATAAAGGATGTTGTACCGGATTTAAAGATCTTTGTCGGTGCAAAAGAGGAAAGAGCAAAAGCAGGATAGCTTCCGGCAATTATTCCCACTCCGAATAGAATAGTTGCATAGAGCAGCAAGATATTTGAATTGAAAACAGAAAATACAATTTTCCTGCCTACGATCTGTTCAAAGACCGGTAGAGACAGCTCTATCAGAACAAACGATAACAAACAGGCAATGAACGTATAGAAAACTGACTCTCCAATGAATTGAAATATCAATGAACTTTTCTTTGCCCCTGAAATTTTCCGCACACCCACTTCACGCGCTCGTTTTGTAGCTTGCGCAGTTGCAAGGTTCATGAAGTTTATGCATGCAATGATAAGAATCAACACAGCGATACTGATAAAAATATAAATATATTTCTGTGTTGTTGGTTTACCTTCAACTGAGTACAAATGAATGTTTCTTAAAGATTGTAATCTTGCACCAGATTGTTCTTCAAGGTTGTCCTTAAAGAGCTGATCGATTTTTGCCTGCAAGGCATCAATGTCTGTTCCCGGTTCGACGAGAACAAAAGTTTCCATCCAATGGGAGTACCAATTATTATAATCTTCCGTTTCAGCAGCAGTATCCAGATGTACAATGAAATTGAAGTTATAATCAGAAAGCAGGGGAATATCTTCATACACTGCAGTGACCTGCATCTCGTCAACATTGTTCAGGATCAAAATCTTGCCGATAGGGGCTTCATCACCGAAATACTTTTGTGCTGAGGATTGAGAAATTGCAATCGAATGAACATCTCTGATAGGTTGTATCTTATCTCCATCTATGATATTGATCGTAAAGATATTAAAGATAGAAGGTGATGCTCTGCACACATCTCTTTCGCGAAATACTTTTTCACCATATTTTATGATTGCTGAAGATTCATACAGGTGCGTTGCCTGGATTACTTCGGGGAAACCCTCACGAACAGCTTGTTCAAGAGGATATGGGGTGGAATAATTAATATTCTCCTCACCATTCATTGTATATACTTTATTTATCCTGTAAATGTCATCGACAAGTTCATTGTGCGTATTGAAATTCTTCTCTTCCTGAGTTATCACAAAGATCATTACTGCACAGGCTATGCCGACAGCAAGTCCAAGAATATTTATCAGAGAATATGTTTTATATCGTTTTATGTTTCTTAGGGCTGTTTTGAGATAGTTTCTTAACATGAAGTTCCTTATTCATATTTCAAAGATTTTACTGGGTTTGAATTGGCAGCTTTGATGGTTTTAAAGCTGACTGTGAGGAAAGCAATAACAAGTGCTATCAAACCCGATAAAAGAAAGACACCAATTGTGATATTTGTTCTGTATGCAAAGGTCTGTAGCCATTTATTCATGGCATACCAGGCAAGAGGCCAGGCAACGATATTTGCTATGAGTACAAGTTTAGAAAAGTCTTTTGTGAGTAGGAATATGACCTGTCCTACTGAAGAGCCCATTACTTTACGTATACCAATCTCCTTGATGCGTCTTTCTGTTGCGTATGAGGCAAGCCCGAATAATCCCAAACAGGCAATGACAATCGCAAGAATAGTGAAATACATGAACGTTCGTGCAAGATTTCTCTCTGTCCTATGGATACGATCAAACTGAGCATCAAGGAAGAAATAATCATACGGCATTGTGGGATTGATCTCTTTCCATTTTGTTTCAATTATATTGATCATATGATAAATATTTCCAGGTTCCAGACGCATGCTTATATAGTTTCGATTGGGTGGATTGTAATACATGATCATTGGTTCGATTTTATCATGAAGGGGATTTACATGAAAATCTTCTACTACACCCACAACAGTAATTGGGATCATTTCTTCTCCTTCAGTTATGAAGGGATCATGGAACGTTTTGCCAATGGGCTCATCCCAGCCAACATTTTTCACAAGTGTTTCGTTCACCAGTATGTTCATTGATTCATTTTCATATTCAGAACTGAAAGCTCTTCCTTGGGTTATATGTAATTTGAACGTTTCGATGAAGTCCTCATCAATATTGAATGTTTTCATGAGCCATGGTTGCCCTTCTGTATATCCTTCCGGAAAGAATCCATGACCTTGCGATGCTCCTGAGCCAGGGTAATTAGATGATACACACACATCAACTATGCCGGAAGTATTCTTAAGGTCTTCCTTGAGAACCAGTGCTTGCTCTCTTGCTTCATTGCTTCGTATAGGAAGGATAAGAACATGCTCTTTATCAAAACCCAATTTTTTTCGCTGAATATGTTGTAGCTGTTTCATAATAATTCCTGTGCTCGCTATAAGTGCAATGGAGATGATAAACTGAAATACTACAAGAATATTTCGCAATGTTGATCTCTTGGATTTTCCTACGAATTTCCCTTTGATAGTCTGTATGAGATCGTTAGCAGAAAGATGAAATGCAGGATAGATGCCAGATACTATTGCAAGAAAGAGTAAAACTAAGATGCCGATAAAAATATATGACCCCTGTGTTAAGAGATGTAACTCTATCTCGAGACCACTTAGTTGTTTGAAAACAGGTTGCAGGAGTTCTACAAGAATGAGTGAAATCATTGTTGCGATAATGGTGATCACAACTGATTCAAGCAGAAATTGTGTGATAAGATTCTTCCTGCTTGCACCGATTACCTTACGCATGCCTACTTCTTTTGCCCGTATCAAATAATGTGCAGTGGTAAGATTGATAAAATTAATATATGCAATGATCAAAATAAAAAATGCAATAATCGAAAAAACATACACATAGGTTATATTACCATCGTTACCCAGATTGTAAGCGTAGTTCGATCGTAAGTGAATATCTTTGATCGGTTCGAGAAAGAGAAGAAATTCCATGCCTGTTTGATCCAATGTAATACCCATCTTATCCATTGCAAGGTTCTCGATCTTTTTCTGGAATGCATCAGGATCTGTTCCGTTTTTTAGACGTATATAATTATGAGCACTGAAAGAGCCCCAGTATTCAGGAATATCATCGGTATATTCGACTGAAGTAAGGGCGTTCATATGGAGGTGTGAATTGGATGGAAAATCTTTGAATACACCCGTAACAGTATGGTCAGTTGTTTCATTGAGGGATATTGTTTCCCCAACCGGATCTGCATTCTCGAAGTACTTGTGTGCTAAAGATTCGGAAAGTACAATTGAATTTGGCTGCTCGAGAACGGTCTCCTTATCTCCCCTGATAAGCTCATAATCAAACACTTTGAAAAAACTTTTCGTAGCACCAGATATATTTGTCTCATAAAAACTTCTATCATCGTACGTTACTAACTGTTTTGATGGATGAGAAAAAACACTCGCAGCAGCTTCTACTTCAGGAAATTCATCTTCTAACACAATTGGTAAAGGTACCATGGACACTGCATACTCAATAGGTTGATCTGCGATTTCTCCTTTTATTGTAATCCTGAATAGATTCTCTGGATTGTTATGAAAAGTATCAAAGCTCAGTTCATGAATAATGAACAGTGCAATAAGAAAACATACTGCAATACTCACTGAAAGCCCAAGTATGTTTATCAACGAGAGGGACTTGTTCTTCCATAAATTTCTAAATGCTATTTTAAGATAATTAAGTAACATATATTCCTACTTTCATAAACTATACATTTAATATTTTGGAATTGCCTGCATAATTTCCTCACCGAGTGTGATTTGATAGCCATGCATACAGCAATTTGATAACAATATAACACCTGTTTTGGTTGCGTTGTTAAATGCCAAATATGACGAATGTCCTGTTGTGTCACCACCCGTCCATATGATTTGTTGCCCATCATCCAGTTCAAGAATGTACCAGGCAATTCCCACATCGCTCGGAGATCCTTGTATTATTGGTTGATGTGCAAGTTCCATTGCAGGATATAATTGCGTGTCATACAATCCCATATTTGCTTTGAGGTAGATGAGTAAATCATTAAGACAGGATTTAATAAACCCACACCCTTGAAAGATATCATGTGCAGTATAATAGGGAACTTGTTGGAGCTGTGATGAATATCCAAGAGAATAATTAATCATTTGTTCATCAGTTAGAAACAGTGAGCTTCTGCTCATATTGAGTTCGTTAAAAATAGTACTTTCGAGTACTGTCTGGTAGGATGTTCCATCGACTAATCCAATGATATGTCCAAGCAATCCATATCCTGTATTTGAATAACTGTATCCTTCACCAGGTTTGAATTCAAGAACACAGTAGTTCGTAAGATAATCATACACGTCTTCAGTTGTATAGACCCAATATGGATTTAAAGGATCGAAGCTACTGGGAATCGGATAAGACTGACCGTCTTCATGAGGAGTGCGAGGTAATCCGGATGTGTGTGTAGCAAGATCACCAATGGTTATCTCAGTTCCTTTGAATGTGGGTAATGTAACATCTTCTGGGAGATAATGACTTACTGTGTCATCTATAAAGGTTCCCTGGAGATAGGTGTTCGCAAGCAATGTAGCCGTGAATGTTTTAGTCATCGATCCGATATCAAATATTGTGTTGATATCTGGAGCATCTTTTGTTTCGAGAGATTTTATTCCATAAGCATAGACTTTTTCATTTTGTTCTGCATCGAATATTCCGATGATCATACCGACTTCAACGTGTGGTTCTACTATAGAATCTACCTCTTCATGTAATGTGTTAATTTCAGGATTGGTTACTTTGGAGCTATCACAACTACAAAGCACTATTAATAAAGAAATGATGATTAAAGCTAAAGTGATGTTTTTTTTATTCATATTTTATGACCTCCGATGGATTTGTGTGAGCGGTTCTCAATGTTTGAAAACTCAGTACAATTAATGATAGTAATATGGTAATCACGCCTGATAGAAGGAAGATCAAAGGATTGATGCTGCTTCTATAGGCAAAATTTAAGAGCCATTTTTGTATGATATTATATGAAACTGGCCAGGCAATAACGTTCGCAATGATGACCCAGAGCAAAAAGTTTTTATTAAGCAATTTTATTAAAGTAGTTACTGAAGCACCCAGGACTTTCCTGATACCGATCTCTTTTGTTCGAAGCTGGAAGATGAATAATGAAATTCCAATCAGTCCTGAACACGCAATGAAGATAGCGAGGATACTGAAAGATCGCATGAGAGTTATTGCTTTCATTTCATTTTGATATTTTTCATTAAATGCTTCATCGGCAAAGAAATATTCTATCGGAATATGAGGGAAATTTTTCTGCCATACATTATTGATCTCATTTATGACTTGTGACAGATTGTTCGATTGGATATTCAAAGTAAGATACTGGAAGTATCCGGAGAAAAACTCAAAGAATAATGGCTCGATCTCGACATGCAGACTTTCATAATTGAAGTCCTTGAATATGCCAATGATCTTGCCAGTTCTTCCTCCATGACCAGTTACTATCTCCTGTCCTATAGCTTCTTGGACTGAATTCCAACCCATATGTTTTATTCCGCTTTCACTCATCATAAATACGCGGTCAGGTTCTGTATCAATTACCTGATCAAAATTCCTTCCTTCAATAACGTGAATATCATATTGAGGTAGAAAATCTTGATCGATGCTGAAGCAGTACATAGTGGTTTGAACCTTATCCCCATTATTCTCACTTTCAATTGAAAAACTTGGGTAATTTCTACCCGGAAGCTGACCCGAAGCAGTTACACCCTGCACACCGGGAATTGCTACAAATATATCCTTATATGTTTCATATTTATCCGGGAACTCTGTTTCTCTTCTCATCGTAAGTACAAGTTTGTGGTTAGCATCATATCCAAGATCTTTGTTTTGCATATAGGCAACTTGCTGTTTCATGCTCAACATCACGATAATGATCACAATAGAAATAGCAAACTGCATAATGATTAGCCCCGGTCTGAGTATTTTATTCGTAAATTGAACTTTTTTCTGACCAAGTGAATGAGATGTTGTTCTGGAAGATGCATAGATTGCCGGATAGATACTCGCGGCAATGCCTGCACTAAGAATCAGAATGGTAAAGAATACGATTTGAGCGATTGGTAATTCACTGAGATACAAAGTTGGAATTCCAGTAAAGTTCAGGAAAGAGGGAAGTACAAGTTCGATTGCAACCACAGAAACAAGAATAGACAGAATGACTGTGATCATACTCTCAATAAGAAATTGATGTACAAGCTGGCTCTTACCTGCTCCAAGCACTTTTCGAATACCAACTTCTTTCGCACGTTTGAAATAGAGAGCAATGGTGAGGTTTATAAAATTTAGACATGCAAGAAACAGTACAAATATTCCCAGGAATCTGAAGATCACAATATTTCGTGCAGAGGATGAAACGACTATTCCACTATCGGTTAGTCTTTGCTTGCTGATCATTGATATCGGCTGTAACAAAAAAGTATAGTCAAGACCGGAATCCTTGAATTGCTGAATAGCTTGTTCGTTTGAAAGGTATTTTACCTTTTCCTGGACGAGTATAATGTTCGCTTCGGGACGTAGTTTGACAAAGGTCTCTATGGCATGCCATAACCAGGCAGAATTATGAAATGCAGGATCGTCGATAGTATAGATTGTTCTGAGAATATCATATTGAAGATAAGAATATGATGGGGGATTCTCGATCACTGCTCCAACAGTAAAATCCTTATCCCGTATTGTCAGTGTTTGCCCGATGATGTCTGTTGTGCCAAAATATCGTTCTGCAATCCGGCGTGTTACAACAATATTGTCTGGATTATCAATGACTTCCATTGGTTGTCCCTGCAGTACTGGAATTGAAAACATACTGAAGAAAGAAGGATCGACATAACGGTAGTGATCTTCGTAGGCTGTATGGTTTGGTCCTGCAACAAGACGACTACTCATTTCAAGATACCGGCAGGTAGATTCGATATCAGGAATAGTTGATTCAATTTCGAGTGCTAAAGGAGGAGCTGTTGCTTCACTTATCGATTCGTTCCCAAGAGACATCTCTTTCTGGCAGACTCGAAAGATCCTCTCATGATTCGGATAGAAGGTATCATAAGACATCTCGTGATTGGTGAATACAAATACAAGAAAAAGCCCAGTTATGCCAATTGAGAGTCCTATTACGTTGATGAATGTGATGATCTTGTTTTTCAGTAGGTTTTTTAAAGAACTTCGAATATAATTCTTTAGCAAGAAGACCTCCTATTCATACTTTATAACCTCTGCTGGATTTGTTCTTGCTGCTTTGATCGTTTGATAGCTTACTGTAATAATTGATAATATCATCACAGCAAAAGCTGAAAGCAAGAAAATCCAGGCTGGCTGCTCAGTACGATATGCAAAACCCTGAAGCCATTTGTTCATGACGATATACGCGAGCGGGGATGCAATGAACATCGAAATAAAGATCAAACGAAAGAAGTCGCTCGATAATCTGATCGTTATACCGGTTACAGAAGCTCCCATAACTTTTCGGATGCCTATCTCCTTTGTCTTCTTGTGGATAAGAAAGGTAGTGAGACCAAACAGACCAAGGATCGCCAGCAGGATTGCCAGCAAGCAGAAGTATAAAGCCATTTTTCCAACTTGTTTATCGGATGCATATTGATTGTGAAGAACATCATCAAGGAAATAATATTTAAACATGAAATTTGGATTAAAAACCTGTATCTGTTTCTTAATGATGCTTAGTGTTTCTTCAGTGGGTTTGGTATATGTTTTTATAATGAGAAAATTTGCATTATCCGGCAGATTATATATAATAAGCGGTTCAATTTTATCATGGAGCGAGGATGAATGAAAATCGTTAAGGACACCAATAACATTCAGTTTTTCCAGCTCTTCATTTTCACCTCTAAACGAGAAGGTTTTTCCCAGAGGTTCTTTCCACCCAAAGGTTTTGGCTGCAGTTTCATTGATTATAACACTTTCGGTTGGATCAGAGGGATAATTTTGTGAAAAATTCCTGCCATATGCAAAGCGCATCCCCAGGGCATCCAGAAAACCTTCATCAACAAAGAGTTTTTGTCCCATCTGCGGCTGATCCATGGGAAATCCTTCAGGATACATGATTGCTTTTTGTGTTCCGAATCCGGGCACTAATGATGAAAATCCAATCTCTTTGATGTGTGGAATTTCAGAAAGCTGTTCCTTGAGAACCTCGGCAGAACTATTATGTAAAAGGAGCCTTGTATTAAGAACAATAATCATATTTTCCTGCGAGAAGCCAGGATCTTTGTCCTGCATAAAATTTATCTGATTAAATATCGTGAGAGTCGAAATGATAAGAATAAGAGAAATCGTGAACTGCAGAATCACCAGTATATTTCTTAGATGTGCTTTGCTTGATGTTTGTAAAAATCCTGAACGAAGAATTGCAACTGGTTTGAAGCGGGAAAGATAAAATGCGGGATAGCTTCCAGCTATTACGCCCAGAAGAACAGGAAACAAAAGAATGAATCCAGTTGCCGTCACAGGATTGAGATAGCCGAGATCGATATGAACACCGAAAATATTCTGCAAACTCGGTCTTGAAAGATCGATAATGACGAGTGTGAGCAGCATAGCAATAAAACAAAGTATAATGGACTCAGTAAGAAATTGTGCTACAAGTTGTCTCTTTTTTGAGCCGATTGCTTTACGCAGTCCAATCTCACGTGCATGTACTCCAGCATTAGCAGTCGAAAGATTGATAAAGTTAATGCAGGCAATAATCAAAATAAAAATAGCAATGGAGAAGAAAATATATAGTGTTTGTATGTTTGATTGTTTTGCAATGTCTCCTGCCAACTCAGATCGAAGGTGTATGTCCTTAAGAGGTTGCAAGAAGAATGTAAGTTGAGCTCCAGCTGAATGAAGCAACTCACCCATATGTGCATCGACAAATGAAACCAGTTTTGCTTCGAAATCTTCGATCGAGGTATCCTCGTTGAGGAGAAGGTAGGTAAAAAATTGGATATGAAACCAGTTACTCATCGCATCACTATTTTGTGAGAAGAGTGTTTCAAATGATCCCATTATACTAAGTCTGAAATGAGAATTGTACGGGATGTCCTCAATAATTCCGGTAATACGATAGGGCGTATTATTTATCTCAACCGTTTCTCCGATTGGATTGCTTTCACCAAAATATTTCTGTGCAATAGAATGAGTAAGAACTACAGTAAAAGGTTCTATGAGTGCTGTTTGCTTGTCACCACTCTTGAAGGGAAAAGTAAACACCTCAAAAATCGAATTATCCCCATGACAGAAACCTTCTTCGGTAAAGGTTTTTTCGCCAATCTTAATTGTAGCTCTTCGAGGACTTTCAAGTCTTGCTGCTTGGATAACTTCCGGGAAATCCTCTACTAACTGTGGACCAGCATTTGGCATGGTCATGGGGTAGATCATGTGATTTCCAGCTTCAAAATCTACGCAGAGTCTATATATCTGGTCTTTATTTTTATTGAAGCCGTCATAACTCATTTCGTAACCGATCCATATCATGATGAGCATAAATGAAGTAATGCCGATAATCAAACCAATGAGATTGATAATACTGAACACCTTGTGGTGCTTCATGTTTCGAAAAGCAATTTTTAGATAATTTTTGATCATAATGGATTATTCATTTCGTAAGGATTTTATCAAGTTCCCATTTGCTGCTTTGTATGAAATAAAGCTGGTTGTAACCAGTGCAAGAACGAGGATTATCAAACCAGTAAGAATAAAGGTTTCAAATCCTATTTTCGCCCTAAATGGGAATTCACTTAGAAAACTACTCATTCCAAGGTAGGCAAGAGGCCATGCAATTGCATTAGCAATAAGAATTAAAATTATGTATCCCCTATTAAACATAAGGACAATATTTCCGATTGTAGCCCCGAACACTTTTCGAATTCCAATTTCTTTTATTTTCTGCTGTGATGCATATGAAACAAGACCAAAGATACCTAAACAGGCAAGGATGATCGTGAAAAGAGCAATTCCTCCAAAGATCTTCCATTGAGCTGCTATATCATTATAATTTGAAGAAATCTCGTCATCCAAAAATGAATATATAAAGCTTGTATTCGGGAACGTCGTTTCCCATGTTTCTTTTACTTCTGAGATTACAGATTGTATGTCATCTGTTTGTAGTTTGAGTGCTAGGGTAGTTGTTTTTTCCGGTCTAAGAATGATAGTAGAAATGGGCTGATAGTAGAAATCAAGGGATGTGCCATGAAAATCATCAACGACTCCTACGATCTCGTAAGGTTTTCCATTGCCCCTGTAAAATGTGTGCCCGATCGGATTTTCAATTCCAAGTTCTTCGATTGCAGATTTGTTAATGATCACAGAATGGTTTTCTTCGGTCGTTAGATCAGAGGTAAATGATCTTCCTTGCATCAATTTTAACTGATAAAAATCAAGAAAGTTTTCATCAACAAAATATGTTCTACTAACGAACATATCTTCATATTTTGCATCGGGTGAAGAATAAAACCCATAAAGGGTATGAGATCTCCTTCCAGGAGGACAATTCTGAATTGTTACTTTTGCAACATTTGGATTTGTTATAATAATATTCTTAAAAACCGAACAATTCCTTGCTCCTGTCTCATGATCAAAATCGATGAGCATAACATTTTCTCGATCAAAACCAAGCTTCATCGAAGTAATAAGATTAAACTGCTTCAGAATTATAACAGTGCAGCAGATAAATCCGATAGCGATGGTAAATTGGAAAACAACAAGTATTTTTCGTAGTATTGATTTCGAAGATTTGCTTTCAGACCTCTTTTGAAAGATCGATACCGGTTTGAACTTCGAAAGATAGAGAGCGGGATAGATGCCTGCAAATACACCCACAACCAGAATCGTGCCAAGAACAGATACGAGCATAAGAGGAGTATGAGTAAGAGAAGCGAACATCTCCCTGGGAATGTTTGAGCGAATTAAGCTAAGGAATATTTCATAGAAGCAAAGACTGAGTAACATGGAAATGGTTGTGATAATTATAGTCTCGGTGAGGAATCTCCTGATAAGATCATTTTTATAAGCACCCAAGACTTTTCGAACTCCAACCTCTTTCAGTCTACTTATACAGCGTGCAGTTGAAAGGTTGATAAAATTAAAGATTGCGAGAAGTAAAATAAACAACGCAATAATGCCTATCTCAAGTATCATTGATATCTCTCCGGCAGGAGTAAGTTCACCTCTTCTTCCTGAAACGTAGACATTGAAATAGATATTCTTTAAAGGTTGCAGTTCAAATTGATAATTTTTTGCAACCTCAGGAGATACATTATGAGAGAAAAGGGATTGTATTTTGTTTTCAACCACCCCCTGATCAGCATTTCCATTAAGGAGGAGGTAGGCATAATCTCCATTGAGGTTGTGCCAATCACTATTATGTAAACCCATTTTATTAAGTGTTGAATAAGAAACTAAGAAATCACAATGCACCTGTGTGTTTTCCGGTACATTTCTCATTATGCCTTTAATCTGACAGTTCAATTGATCGTTGACTCGAATTGATTGTCCGATTGGATTTATTCCATTAAAATATTCATTAACAATTTTTTCTGAAATCACGATCGAGAAAGGTTCTTCAAGGACTGTTTCTTTATCCCCAGCAAGAAGAGGTAGCGTAAAGACATCAAGAAAATCTGAATTCGCTGCAATCATATTTCCATTATGTTTAAAACCTGCCCAATTAAGATTTTCAGCTTTTGTGAATTGTTCTTCTCCGATTACTAGATTCAACTCACCAAGCATTCTAAATACTGCAGCAGATTTAACTTCAGGAATTTGTTCTTTAATTTCAAAACCAAGAGGTGACATTACTCTTGCTGAATAAACATCTTCATCTTCTGAGGAAAATCGTCCATTAACACGATAGATTTTATCTCTATTTTTATGAAAGTTCTCGAAACTCAGTTCATAATTAATATGTCCTAAAACCATTAATGTTATTGCAAGACTCACCGAAAGACCAAAAATCGTGATCCCAGTATAAAGTTTATTTCTTCTTAGATTTCGTATTGCTACTAAGAAATAATTCTTAAACATTAAGACCTCCTCCAGAATTTATAAATGTATTTCGATCTGGCAAACATCATCATCTTTTAAAACCGATTTGATTACTTCGATGTCGACCTCTCTATCAAGAATGAATTCCCAGATATCCTTATAAAATCCAGCACCGCAATAGCAATAGTGCGAATCTATTGGTTTATTAACTAAGATAGATTCTCGGATGCGGGGACAGTGACAATAATAATACCGTTTTTTTATTTTATCTTTTTCTTTGAAATAGTTATGGAAATCTTTGGGGATCTTGATAGATTTAATGACATTACCTTCGAGTTTGCCTGCAAGTCCCCAACCGCTTTTTCTGAGGAAGTTCATTTGGTCTTCATCAAGATTTTTATAAACTTTAATAAATCCTTCGAAGGATTCTTGAAGCATTGTATGCACCTGCTTGAGATCGTGTGATCGAGTGTATTCATCCCTTATATGGACAAGGTCATCTTTTGATTTTATGCATGCACATGAGCTCATCACTTGGTTAATTTCAGAATCTGATAGATTTTCAGAAAGAAAGGTCATAAGGTTTTGTGTCCAGTTGATCAAATCGGTTTCTGTAATCAATTTTTGAATATCATCACATAGAGATGATTGCCCAATATTATCTAAACCATTTTGCAGCTTCTTGAGCCATTGTTGTTCAAAAGGATCCTTGTGTTTCATAGATTTTTACTCATATTTAATGACTTCAGCAGGATTTGTTTGTGCTGTGCGTATCGTGTAAAAACTGATCGTTAGTAACGCAACTGCAATTGCAGAAACTCCTGCAAGAATGAATAATCCAATGTTTATCGGAGCTCTATATGCAAAGCCCTGAAGCCATTTACTCATAGCAAAATAAGCAACAGGCCAAGCAATAACATTAGCGATAAGTGTCCATTGTGTAAGTTCGCGGGAGAGTTTGAGCGTGATATTACCGACAGTAGCGCCGAGTACTTTCCTGATACCTACTTCTTTTCTGCGCTGTTCTGCAATAAAGGTCGAGAGACCAAAAAGACCAAGGCATGCGATCAAAACCGCGATAAAGGTAACATAGATAATCGTTTTACTCTGGCGTTGTTCTCTGATATATTGTTGTGCAATGCGGTCATCAAGGAAATGATAAGTGAACGGACGGTTTGGAGAAAGTGAGCCCCACTCCTTTTCTATTGCACTGATTGTTTTGGACATATTTTCGGGTCGTACTTTTACTACGAGCTCATTCATTTCAGATCCACCCAAATGGATAAGTACTGGTCGTATCATATCATGAAGTGATTCGAAGTGATAATTATTGATCACTCCAATTATTTTGTAGGTTAAATCTACCATTGTATTTTCATCGAGACCCGCATTTGGATCTTCCACTGTCGACCAATATACTTCCTTACCGATCGGCTGATCATAACCAAGCTGTGTTACAAGCGCTTGATTAACGATAAATGCTTCATCGTCAGTCTGCATGTCTTCAGAGAAATTCCGACCTTCTACAAATTCAATTCCAAGAGTATTGAAGTAATCATAGTCCACCTCTTCATACTTCATGATCATCGGCTGTTGGTCTTCCAAGCCCTCAAAACTGAATAGGTATTCCATATCTCCAGTGTCCCCGGGATAATTTGATGAAAGACTGGCGGACTGAACACCTTCTATGGCAAGCACATTTGCCTTGAATACATCCATATTTGAGCGGATATCGCTTCCCCTGAGTGGAACGATAAGTATGTGATCTTTATTGAAACCAAGCGGCTTGTTCTTCATATATGATATCTGGTGAAGCATCGTAAAGGTGCAGATGATCAAAGCAATTGAGATCACGAACTGGAACACAACCAGAACATCTCGGAAAATTCTATTTCCTGATCCTACCTTGAGTGAGCCCTTTAGGACTTTAACCGGCTTGAAGGACGAAAGGAAAAATGCCGGATAGATACCAGCGATACATCCGACAACAAGACTTATTCCGAGCAGACCAAGTGATATTTGCCAATTTTTGATGATGCTATAGGTTAATTTCACATTTATCAACTTATTGAAAACAGGAAGGAGAAACTCAATCAGTACAAGGGCAATGATCAAACCCAATAAACTCATGAAGATGGATTCACCAAGAAACTGTCTGATCAATCTCGAGCGCTCTGCACCAATCACTTTTCTCATGCCCACTTCTCGTGCGCGGGATGCTGAACGGGCTGTGGAAAGGTTCATAAAATTAATGCATGCAATTAAGAGGATGAACAGCGCTACGGCTGAGTATATGTAAATGAATGCAGTATCTCCGCTGTTATCATCATCAAAAGTGAAGTGTGAGTGTAAATGGATATCCTTAAGCGGTTGAAGAAGGAGCTCGGCTTTCATTCCATATTGAATTGCGATGGGGTGACTTTCTGCTTTCTCTTTAATGATCTCTCTGAATTTTGGAGCCATATCAGCCGGAGTGATGCCGTCTTGTAATTCGACATAGGTTGTGTAAGAATTCATTAGCCAGATATTCATCATCTCCTCACCCCTGAGTTTATACATTGTGGAAAATGAAGCGAGCATTTCAAAAGACAGGTGTGAATTAGAGGGCATTTCTTCTACAACTCCTGTTACGGTGTATTCGTTACTATTGTTGAATGTAAAAACCTTTCCTATTGGATTTTCATCGCCGAAATATTTTTTTGCAGTCTCCTCAGTGATAATGATTGAAAACGGATTTTCAAAGCAGGTTTCCGGATCACCTTTCAGGAATTTGATCGTAAATATATCGAAGAGTTCAGGATCAGCATAATAGAGACCAGTCTGCTCATAGAGTTTATTATCGCAGGTTATGATAGGATGATTTTCCTGTGACATACGAGCTGCGTGTTTGATGTCTGGATATTCTTCATTAAGATAAGGCGCGAGTGGTGCCATTGTAATCGGACCAGATATTTTATTTCCCATTGCTTCGAGATCCATGGTTACGCGATAGATATTCTCATAATTTTCATTGAATCTATCATACGTAAGTTCATTCACTACATACATAAGGATCATCGAACTGATCGCAAGTCCGAGAGCAAGACCGGTAATGTTTATAAATGAGAAAATCTTACTTCTTTTAAGATTTCTTATTGCAACAATAAAATAATTCTTTAACATAGTATTTCTCCTTATTCGTATTTTAATGTTTCGACCGGATTAGACCGGATGACAGTTATCATTCTTAAAGAAATTGTAAAAATTGAAATGATGAGCGCGGCAATGCCGGCAAGAAGAAAGGGTATGATTGAAAAGGGTGCTTTATACGCAAAACTACTCAACCATTCGCGCATCAATAAGAATGCTGCTGGCCAGGCTATGATGTTTGCAAAGACCACCCATTGAGAAAATTCTTTTGAGAGAAGATATATTATTTGGGGAACGGTTGAACCAAGCACTTTTCGGATTGCAAGTTCCTTTTGGCGAACTTCTATGGAATATGATGCAAGCCCGAAAAGTCCCAGGCAGGCTATAATAATTGCTAGTCCAGCAAAAACTGCGATACCAAATGCAAAACCTCTATCTTCATCAAACTGGAAGGAAAAGATCTCATCGAATGGGAAACTCCTAAATTCTCGATCCGGATAGAGTTCTGTGTATGTTTCTTCGATATTTTCAATTGTTGTTTCGGTATCAGTGTTTTCAAGACGAATGAATGCAAGTCCTGCAGCTGCAGGATTTAGCATGAGGAGCATTGGTTCAACAGGACGATTAGCATGACCAAAGTGTATATCTTTAAAGACACCAATCACCTGGAATGGTTCATCAATCATGCTTGCTCCACGATTAATGATCTTTTTGCCCTCCAGATCCTTCCAGCCGGACATTCTATAGGCTGTTTCATTGATTAATACGGCTAATGTGTCAGACGCAAAATCACGAGAGAAATTTCTTCCCCTTACAATGCTAATTTCCAAAGACGGTATGAAGTCATGGTCGATCCAGAAATGCTCAAACATATTGCTTTCACCTTCTTTACGGTAATCGAAACACACTTCAGTGGTCGGTAGTGTTCTGCCTGGTACGAGTGAAGCCCGGCCAAATGAGATGATTCCAGGTATTTGTACCGCTCGATCTTTAAAAATATCACTATCCAAACTCAAATTCTGATCTCCTGCAGGTATTATTACAACATGATCACGATTATATCCAAAATCGCGATGCTCTAAAAATCGTATCTGCTGAAGGACGATTAAAACTCCTGCAATAAGACCGATTGAGATGCTGAACTGTCCGATAATAAGTATTTTTCTTAGACCCAGACCCGTTCTTCTTTTGTTTAATTTTGCTTTAAGAACTTTTGACGGTTTGAAGGATGACAGAATGACCGCAGGATAGAACCCGGAAGCTATTCCTAAAACGATAGCAAGGACTATAAAGAGTAACAGTGTTAAGGGGTGTTGGAGGAAATTAAGTGAAAGGATTTTGTTCAGGAATGTTTGCAAATATGGGAGACTGATCTCAGCGGCACAGACTGCAATGATCATTGCGAGTACTGTGAGTATTATGGATTCAAGGATGAATTGTGTTCCTAATTGTCTTCTGTTTGCCCCGACTACTTTTCTCATTCCCACTTCTCGAGCTCGTTTTACCGATCGGGCAATAGAAAGATTAACGAAATTAATTGAAGCAACGAAGATAACAAGAATTGCGATTAGAATAAGTGCATATACAGCTGATCTGTTATTCTTATTCATGTTAAATGCATCGTAGCGGATATCCTGAGAACCCAGGTGCATATCGAGAATCGGTTGTAACTGAGGAGTAAATACTTCAGAGAATCCTCCTTCCCGAGATGATGCGACAATTTTTGGTTCTACTTCTTTTGGATCGACTCCTTCATGAAGAAGTACATAGCCAGTTAGAGAAAGGTTTTCCCAGCTATCCCACCACGCGAGATTTCGATTAATGTCCATAAATTGAACTACGTCGAACTGCATATGAGAAGTAGTTGGAGGAGTCTCAATAATTCCAGCTACGTAAGCATGTTCATTCGAGCGGATATTTATTGGTTTCCCAACAGGATTTTCATCTGGAAAGATTGCATCAACAACATCTTGTGAAATATATATTCCGTTCGGATCTTCAAATGGATTCTCCTTCTCTCCTTCAAGTATCTCAAAATCAAATACTTTAAAAAATCCAGGACCAGTTACTATCCCACGCCTGAAGATTGCCAGAGAGTCAGATGCGGGATCAATTGTTCCGGGCTGTAATCTGAAAAATGCAGGACTAATACGAGTAGAAGCTTCAATTTCTGGAATATCTTGGCCAAACTTCAACAACATTGGTCCTGAAGTAACTGCAGAAACCCAATCGCGAGTATTATCAAAAGAGACGACTCTATATATCCTGTCAGCGTTTGTATGATATCGATCAAAGGAAAGGTCATCCACAACATACAAACCTATTATGATACATACATAAATGCCAAGTGCTAAACCGAAAATATTGATAAATGAGAAGATCTTACTTCTCTTAATATTTCTAAAAGTTACCAGAAGATAATTTTTTAGCATAGAATTTCCTTATTCATAACTTAATATTTTAGCTGGATTCGTTGTTACAACCTTGTATGATTGGGAGGCGATCGCAAGAAAAGCAATACCAAAGGTCAGTACAAAAATCCCTATGTAGGTGAAAACACTGATCTGACTGATGAACATCATTCCTGTCTGCATGACTTTAGTCCACAGGAAATGGATCAAGATTACACCAAGAATATTTGCAATAGTAACCAGCACTAAGTAGTTTTTACTTATTGTCCAGAAGATGCTCTTTCTGGAAGCTCCTAGTACTTTGCGTATACTCATCTCCTTTAAACGCATCTCAACGAGTATGGAAGTAAGTCCAAGAAGCCCGAGACACGAAAAGAAAATTGCTAACAACCCTAGAACGCTAAAGAAGTTACCAACCTTCACGACCATGCCGATCGTATCAGTAAAAAATGCATCAAGCGAAGTAATATTCATGGATTGGTCGGGGAATATCCCATTCCAAATCGATTTTATTTCGGCAGTAAAATAAGCGAAATCAGTTCCTTCTCTATAACGAACAAGTAAGTAGTTCAAACTGTTTGTATCAAGATGAAGAGCGGTTGCGGGTATTTCGAAACCAACATCTCCTAAGATAAAATCATCTGATATGCCGATAACTGTTCCTTCTTTCTCGCCGATCTTTATCAGTTGACCTAGAGGATCAACAAGATTGAGTTTCTGAGCAGTCTTGGAGTTAATAATAAATGAATGTTCATCCCCATGACCAATCTGAAAACTTCTTCCTGCTTTCATATGGATTTCCATGAGTTCAACGAAATTATAATCTACGCCATAGGATTCTACAGTGACCTTAATTGGGTCGGTCTCTGCAGCTATCGCGGCAGCTTGTGGTGATTCCCACAAAACGGGAAGCTGTTCGGAAGCGGAAACGCCCAACACATCTGACCTTGACTGTATCTCATTTTCAATGATTTCCCGTTGCGATTTATCAAGGTCTTTTATAAAAATACCAGCAACATTATTTCTGTTGTACCCATAATCAGCTGTTACCACTTTATTCAATTGATCCTTTGTAATTGTTGCTGAAGTGATCAAAAGAACAGCGAGGAAGAATTGTAATATGATAAGAATTTTATTTCCTTTTCTTCGATTTTTACCTTTTTGGATATGTCCTTTCAAAATCTTGAGAGGGGAAAAACCTGATTGATAAATAGCTGGATAGAGTCCAGAGATAAATCCTACGACAAGTGAAGTATAGAAAAAATATTTAATGATAAAGGGATAATGCCAGATCGATGTTCCTGCGCTGTTCATAAGTTCCGGCATCGATTGTCCGATGAAGGATTTGAGTAAAATTGGATATCCTATCTCGAATATTACTAGAGATAATGGAAGTGCGATCAAAGAGATCAGAATGGACTCACCAAGAAATTGGAGGATAAGCTGGAAGCGGGAAGCTCCGATGATCTTGCGAATACCGATCTCCTTCACGCGTTTTATATATCGAGCAACCGAAAGGTTAATAAAATTGATACTCACTACGAACAGCATGAGAGCAGAAATGATAAATAATATTATGATGCCCCTAAAAGAACTGCTTGAAATCCATGACTGAATGTGTTCGGATTTCAGTCTGAAATCAACAAGGGGAAAAAGATACATACTTGTTGGAGTATTCTCACCATCCGCATAGAGTTTCTGATGCACTTCCGCTAACTTATTGTTTACGTGAGATAGTGAACTCGTGTTCTTCAATTGCACAAATGATGTAATCTGATGTTCGTTGAATGAATCAAGAGCAGGCAAGAATTCATTAAGACTTGAATAAGATATAAGAGCATTATATCTGATCGCCGAAGTTCGTGGAGTGTCTTCTATGACACCAGTAATATTCATCAATGTATTGTTTACGTAAAGTTCTTTACCTATTGGATTTTTCTCTCCAAAGAATCTTTCTGCATTATATCTTGAAAGGATGATCGAATTTGGTTTTGATAAAGCTGTTTCAGGATCACCTGCAATAAGTTTGAAAGAGAACATCTCGAAGAATTCAGGTTCTGTAAAGAGTATTTTGTCCTCAAAGAAAACATGATCATTGGACTTTATGGTCATTGGGGGAGCATTATAAATTCTGGTGACTTTTTCAATATCAGGGATCTCACTAATAAGAATATTTTTAAGCGGTGAAGGGGCATATGTAGCATGAGCTTCATTACTTTCTTTATCCTGAAATGTTTGAACAACAGCAAATATATTCTCAGCATTTTTGTGGAACTTGTCCGATTTTAACTTTATTCCAGCGGATGTTGAGAAAATTCCGAAGATAACCATGCCAACTGCAAGGCCAACCACGTTGATTGCAGTAAAAACACGGTGATGAAAAAGGTTTCTAAGAGCAGTTAAAAGGTAATTTTTAATCATATTATTCGTACCTGATGTTTTTTACCGGATTGGTGTGAGCAGCTTTAAGTGTCTGAAAACTGACTGTAAGGATAGATGCAAGTATAGATATAAGCACTGCAACGATAAACGTAACAACGTTCATGTTGATGCGATAGGCAAAACCTTGCAACCACTGTTTTGAAGCGAACCATGCAAGCGGAATCGCAATAATATTTGCAACGATCACTAATTTAAGGAAATTAAAAACAAGTAATCCCGTAATACTACTCGAACTGGCACCCAGAACTCTTCGTATGCTGATCTCTTTCATTTTTTGCGATATCGAGAAGCTGGCGAGTCCAAAGAGACCGAGACACGCAACGAAGATCGCAAGTGCAGAAAAGATATTTACAACAACACCTGTTCTGACATCCTGATCATAGAGTATTTGAAGAGATTCATCAAGGAAAGTATATTTAATAGGATTGTCCGGAAAAAGGTCTTTCCAGGTTTGCTTGATATAACTCATTGCGTTATGAACATTACCTTGTTTGATCTTTGCAACGACAAATGCACCTGTCGAATCAGGAAGCCGAAAGATCACAATCGGTTCGACGGGCTGGTGTAAACCATCTGTATGGAAGTCTTTTACAACACCAATAACTTCTGAGCCGAGACTGTCCGCATCACCAAAATATAATTTCCTGCCCACTGCTGCATCCCAACCGACCTGCCGTGCAGCAGTTTGATTTATTAAAACTCGATTATCCTGATTTACATCGAGATCAGGACTGAAGTTTCTTCCTTCCACGATCTTCATATCCATGGCAGGAATGAATTCATCATTGATCCCGAAATTTCTCCAGATGTAAATATCATCCTCTGATGTCCCTTCAGGAGTTAAGCCAGTTCTTCCAAATGTATTACCCGGCAGATTTGTAGAACGACCAACCGCTTCTATTCCTGTATGTTCCAATAGTTTTGAAATATAAGCTTCAGAATTCGGAGAAACATCTGGATGGTTCATAATGAACGATACGATCTGATCTTTATTATATCCCAGATCTTTGGAATTGATGTAATGCATCTGCTGCTGAATAATGATGCTGAGCCCGATTAGTGCGACTGATAATGTGAATTGGAAAATCACAAGTATTTTTCTTAAAATCACACCACCTTTGCTTTTCTGATATGCTCCTTTAAGAATAGTTGATGGCTTAAAACTCGAAAGGATGAAGGCAGGATACAGTCCTGCAACTATCCCGATGAAGATCCAGATCAGTACCATCGGAAGGATGAGTATGCCGAGTTCAGACACATTGAACTGGATCGATGTTCCGGCTATGTTGTTCAGCAGTGGTGTAGAAATATCCACAATCGGGATTGCGAGAAGAATTGCAACAAAAGATGTAAAGAGAGATTCACCTATGAACTGGAATCGGAGTTGATTCAAACTTGAACCTACCACTTTTCTCATTCCCACTTCTTTTGCGCGCTGAATGCTTCTGGCAGTTGACAGGTTCATGTAATTCACTGCAGCAATAACCAGGATGAGAAAAACGATCACTGAAAAGATATATATATTTTTAACATCACCCTTTTTTCCAATCGGGTCGAAGATTATATCCGAAGAATGAAGATGAACATCATTAAGTGGTTGGAGGGTAATTTCAAAATTTTCCTCAACATCATTTTCTCTGCATAATGCGGTAAGTTTTTCTGCAAGACCCTCGACTGATGTGCCTTCTTTCAGGAGCATATACGTTGGCATTGCAACCAGCCCCCAACTCTCTAACCAGATTGGTTGTGTTGAATTTTCAGGTTGGTTTGCACGAGCAAGAGATTCGAACGTGGCAAGGGATACAAGGGCGTCAAAAGTAAAATGTGTGTTATCGGGAAGATCATCAATAATTCCAGTTACTGTGAACTCAAGTCCTTGTGCAGTTATTGTTTGATCAAATCCAGAATCTTCTTTGAAGAGTTTATCTGCGAGTGATTTTGTGAGAACAATTGTATACGGTTCAGTTAGAGCTGTTGTGGGATCTCCTTCAATGAAGGAATAGTCAAAAAATGTGAAGAAATTTCCGCTTGCTGATCTTGCATTTTCACTGAAGATACCCTCTTCACCTTCTCTTTGCATGAGGGTTTGTCTGCCCCCGGAAATTCTGACAGCGTCTTCAACTTCCGGTAAGTTTTCCACCATTGCAGGACCAAGAGCCGGCATGGTTATCCCTACTCGTTGCTTATTGGTTCCCAGTGCACTATCAATAGTAAGTACACGATAAATTCTATCTGCTTTGACATGCATGTTTTCAAAAGAATATTCATATTTGATAAAAAGAACGATCAACAAACATGCTGTAACACCTATTGTAAGACCAAGTATATTGATGATGGAATATCCTTTATGCCTGAGGATATTTCTTAATGCGATCTTAAGATAATTTTTGATCATGCAATTATCCTTTATTCATATTTTATGGAATCAACCGGGTTAAGGTTTGCGGCTCTGATCGTCTGGTAAATGATCGTTAGTATTGAGGTAAGCAAAGCGATACTGCCGGAAAGGATGAATATGTAGATGCTGATAGATGTCTTGAATGCGAAATTCTGAAGCCACTTATCCATGATAAAGTAGGCAATGGGAAGAGCAATTATATTTGCAAGAACGATCCACTTAATGAACTGGGTAGAAAGTTGTTGTATGATCCCGGAAACCGATGAACCGAGTACTTTGCGTAGTCCGATCTCTTTTGTTCTTTGCTGTATCATATAGGATGATAATCCAAGTAGTCCAAGGCAGGATATGATAATTGCAAAGAGTGCAAAGTAATTGAAGAGTTTACCTAGTCGGATTTCTGATTGATACATACCATCGAACTCGCTATCAAGAAAACTATACTCAAAGAGAAATTCGGGAGCAATTTTTTTGCTTACTTCTTCAATATACTTGATGGTTTTTTCTATGTTATATCCGGATATTTTAACGGCAACATGATTGTCCCATTCTGGAACGGTTACCAGGGCAAGAGGATCAATATTATTATGTAGAGAACTGAAATTGAAGTCCTTTATCACACCTTTTATCGTGCCGTTGTGGAATGACTTGCCGATTGGATCTTCTATGCCAGCGGTTTTGACTGCGGTTTCGTTCAGTATGAATTCAAAACCACCTTCCTGACTATAGAAATCTTCAGTATAAAACTCACCTGCCACTAATTCTAATCCAAATGTTTCGAGGAAATCACTATCGCAAGAAATGAGAGGTAGCGTGAGTGTTGATTCTCCATTGTTGCCTTCCCAATTTTCTATGGTCATACTCCATTTTGGTCCAAGACCTAACTTGCTGGATGTTCTAGTTACATTCAGGATGTTTGGATCCTTAAGCAGTTCCTCTTTTAAAGCATCTGAATGTTCATAAAAATCATTATTAAGAGGTAAATATACAACATTCTGCCTGTTAAATCCTAAGTTCTGATTCTGTATAAATTTTATCTGCTTTGCCACAACAATTGTTGAGAAAATGAGAATCGTGGAAAGGGTGAACTGTAGTACAACAAGGCATTTTCTGAGTGTATTTGAGTCTCCTCTTGGATTTCCCTTCAATACTTTAACCGGCCCGAACGAGGAAAGGAGGAATGCTGGATATAAACCGGAAAGCAGTCCGGTGACCAAGGTGATAGAAAGAAGAGAAATCGAAATACTGCTGTTGAAAATATCAAAAGACAATTCTTTCCCGGTCAGAGTATTGAAGATCGGCATAAGAAGTTCTACCATGAGAATGGCAACAAGAAGAGCAATCATAGAAAGCATAACGGATTCACAGATAAATTGAACTCTCAGCTGATGACGAACTGCACCGACAACCTTTCGTATACCAATCTCCCGAGCTCTCTGCATTGATCGCACCGTTGAAAGGTTCATGAAATTTATGCATGCTATGATGAGGATGAAAAGAGCAATAGAGGAAAAGATATAGACGTATAATATTCTTCCTGAATGGCCATCCAGATTATAGAGGTGCATTTTCTTTAAGGGCTGCAAATAGAATTTTCTGCCTAATTCTGGGATGATCTCATCTACGCACATGTTGATGTTCTTCTCGGTCTGGTCGATCGAAGCAGATTTTTTGAGCAGAATAAACGTGTTGAATCCGAAATCACCCCACTCATCTTCACCGCCATATCCCATAATATCCGGAAGATGCTTGAAAGACATCAAGAGATCGAATACCAAATGGCTTCCGGCTGGCAACGGTTCGAGAACACCGTCAACCATAAGATCTAGTTGGTTATTTATTGAAATAGTTTTTCCAATCGGATTTTCATCCGGAAAGAATGTGTCAGCCATTTTTTGAGATATAACCGCTGAAGAAGGATCGACCAAAGCAGTCGTTTGATCTCCCTGAGCAAAAGGAAGGGTGAAGATGTTAAAGAGAGAATTGTCAGTATATCCCGCTATAAGCTTAAGTTTTTTATTATCAACACTTACAAGAACCTGTCCTTCATTATGAAACCTCGCTGCATCTTCAATTTCAGGATATTTCTCTTTAATCGTACGAGCCATTGGAGGGGGGGTTCGCCAGTGATGCTTTGTCTCATTATTTGAGAGGTATGAGAAATTTATTCGATAGATACTATCAGCCTTCGCATTGAATCTGTCATAATTATATTCATCTCGAACCCATAACAGGATGAGGATACAAACTGCCATTCCCGTCGCAAGGCCGATTATGTTTATAAACGAGAACCCTTTTCTTCTAAGAATATTTCTCAATGCTACTTTTATATAGTTTTTTATCATAGGTCTTTACCTATTCATATTTAATAGATTTGACTGGATTAAGATTTGCTGCCCTGATTGTCTGAAAACTGACTGCAAAAGTTGCGATCAGAACAACAATAATACCCGAAAGAACAAATATAATTGGGTTGATCGAGGAACGATAGACGAATCCATCGATCCACTTGCTCATGGCATACCAGGTTATAGGAATTGCTAGAACGTTAGCGATGAGAACCCATTTGAGGAAACTTTTGGTGAGAAGAAATGCTATTTTTTTTGAAGTAGCTCCCATCACTTTTCTGATACCGATCTCTTTTGTTCGCTGCTCGGCCATGAAAGCAGAAAGACCGAGTAATCCCATGCATGAGATGATGATTGCAATGATAGAGAATATTCGAATCTGGTCAGAGAAATTACGCTCTCTATAAAATTGATATGAAAACTGCTGGTCGAAAGTCTCGACATGAAGATCACCATCTGGAACCAATTCCAGGTGTGCCGATGTAATTTTTTCAAGTGTTTCCTCATCATTACGTCCATCGAGTTTCACCATTGTCTGGTACATTCGATCATCATATACGATGAACATAGGATTGATCTCTCTTTTGACAGTTGTAAAATTGAAATCCTTAACAATGCCGATCACCTCTCTCTCTTCAGTTGTCTCGTCTTCGTTGAACAACTTTACGGTCTTACCGATCGGATCATCCCAGCCAGCATATTTTACTGCGGTTTCATTTAAAATGATAGATCTCAATGTGTCGGTACTTAAAGATCGGGAGAAATTTCTTCCCTTTATGATTCTCATATTCAGCGCAGGGATAAGATTATCATCAACGATTAAGCGATCATACATACCGTCCTTTTCACCTGATTCTGCAAACGTTTTTATCTGGTATTTTTGCAGCGTCCCGCCCGGAAGACTTCCTATTGATGCGACATATTCAACACCTGGAATTGAGCGTATCTTATCATTAAAAACTTCCCTGTTTTCAGGAATATTAATATTCGAGATCAGATATACATTTTCTCTATTATAACCAAGATCTACTTTTTGTAGGAATTTCATGTGCTGCCCCGCAATAAGAAGTGCAGATATAAGAGAAATCGTGATCGTGAACTGTCCCACCACAAGGATCTTTCGTAAAGCAAGTCCTTTTTTTGTTTTGGAAAAGGCGCCTTTCAGAACAATGATCGGCTTGAAGTTAGACATGATCAATGCTGGATAAAGACCGGCACAGATTCCTATAACAAGAGGAATAATCAGCGTTCCGATGAGCAGATAATTCACGGCAAGCAGTTCGAGAATTCCCTTGAAAGGGAGTTCGAGAATAGGGATAAATATCTCGAGAAGAACCAGGGCAAAAAGTGTCGATATATACGTTATTACGATTGATTCTCCAAGGAACTGCCTCATGACCTGGCTACGTTGTCCACCGATTACTTTACGCACTCCAACTTCTCGAGCTCTTCTCATTGCTTTTGCCGTTGTCAGGTTGACATAGTTAAAAGAAGCGATAAGCAGAACGAGGAAAGCGATCAAAAGGGAAGTATACACACTTGCAGAATCTTTATGCCCCACATTCATAAGATTGAAACTGAGGTGTTCGGATTTCAGGTGCATATCCTTCATAGGTATAAATTCTGCAGTCCAGATCTTGGCAAATCCGTTCTCATGGCTGTGAACATTAATCTTATCCTTCAACTCTTGCATGTTGACGTTATCGATAACTTTTATATATCCGGAAAGTGCAGCATTTGTCCAGGAATCCCACCAAATAGGATTTAATTCCAAATCAATCGGATAAACGACGCTGAATCTTATTTGAGTGTTCAGAGGAAGATCTTTTATGACGCCTGCAACGAACTTGTCTTCATATCCTATAAAGTAGATGGGTTTTCCTATTGGATTTTCTTCACCAAATAATTTTTCCGAGAATTCCTCGGTAAGATATACCCCATGAGGATCGACAAGCGGATTTTCGTTATTACCTTGAATGATCGGGAAATTGAACATTTCAAAGAAATCTGGATCGGCACCAATTAAAAAAGCTCGGATCTCTTCGGTAGGTGAATCATCATTGCTAATTTCTCTTGTGAATGAAGCACCCATGGAAGCTATGCGGACGGAATGAGAAACTTCCGGGAAATCCTCTTTCAAGCTCTTTACAAGCGGACCAGATGTGATTCCATAAACGATCTGATTGTCACCTTCAGAATCTTCTCGAGTGGTTACACGGTAGATGTTTTTGATATCTTTGTGAAAGGTGTCGTATGTAAGGTCTATGATCACCAGTGAGGATATGAGAATGAAGATAGCAAGCCCGATCGAGAAACCCAATATTGTAATAATAGAGAATATCTTCTGCCTGATAAGATTGCGAAAGGTGACTGATATAAAATTCTTAAACATAACTTTTCCTACTGCAAATAGGAAGTGTTAAAATAGAATCTATCACCCGGGAAAATCTGGTAGTACATTAGAGGAGTGGCACCATCTTCATATGCTTGTTCCACAAATTCCATATAATCCGGAGAATAATCCCCGGCATGCATAGGGAAGAAGACGGTTGGTTCAAGGATCTCAAAGGTTTTATGAACGCCAAGTCTCACTGCTTCATTATCTCCAAAGTTACATCCGCTTATCGGCATGAAGGCAATATCAATAGGCTTGTTCAGAGATTGCAAATAGTAAATTTCATCGAGGTAGTCACCAGAAAAATCTCTCTCTCGATTTGCATGATCACCGGGATGGAGTATGGTCACACCATCTGCTTCGACCATGAAACCTACTCCAGTATCGTTTGAATAGATAGCAGTTATATACACTCCGTTTACATTAACTGAAGTACGTGGTTGCATAACAATATACTCTTCATTTGCAACGTGCGGATCAAATCCCATGACGTAGGTGATGTTTGGTATAGAATCATTCCATGTGAAGATCTCAGGACTATAATGGTCTTGATGTACATGCGAAACCAATACGATCACATCGAGATCTTTTATTTCATTAAAAGTGAACATTCCATTGGCGATTGATGGATTATCCGGGGGTCTGTTTTGTCTCCAATAGTCAAAGACTAACAAGTGATCCTTTGTTCGGGCAAACCAGCCACTGTGCGTTACAAACCAGATATAAATTTCACCCTCTTGAAGGGATGCCTGTAAGAGTTCCTCGGGTTTTGCATCTTCAATAGTTTCATTACCTAAAAGCATTTTTGCGATCTCAAGATTTCCATGTTCACGAGCTAAGTCAGCTGCAGTTTTACCATTGATATCTTCTATACTCTCATCACATCCGCTCTCGATAAGTAATGCAACAATATCACCGTATCCCATCGCTGCTGCAAGATGAAGCGGTGTTTGTTTGAATTCTTCATTTTTAATATTTACATCAGCACCATGATCAATAAGTATACCCATGAAATCCGTAGCCCCCCTTCTTGAGGCAAGATGCAGTGGGGAAGATTCATAAGTCTGACAGCCAGTTTCACATTCTACATCGATGATTTGGATTGTTGCACCTTTTTCAAGTAAAAGTTCCATCATCGAAGCGTCTTCACTCCATAGTGAAAATTTAAGTGGTGTCCAACCGTGTTCGTTTTTCTTATTGACATCAGCCCCATGTTCGATCAGATATGTGGCAACTTCAGTATTGCCCCTTTGAGCAGCAATATGTAACGGTGTCGTTCCAGAAGAATCCTCAACATTCGGATCAGCGCCATTCTCGATCATATAGGTAACAGCTTCCATCGGGGACTTGCCGGCTGAAAAAAACATAGTAGCTCCGTGTTCGTTACGATCATTATAGCTTAATCCCTTATCCATTAAGAGCTCTGCAATGTCAAAATGCATTCTAATCGTAGCCCATACTAATGCAGTTTCTCCATTATTCGAAATAGCTGTAACATCTGTACCATTCTCCAGGAGAAATTCAACAACGTCTTTATTTCCGACAATCGAAGCATACATGAGCGGTGTTACACCCCATTGATTTGGATGATTGACCGAGAATCCTTTATCTATAAAAAAATCAACGATCTCAATATTGCCTGCGAAGGCACTGTTTAGAATGACATTTGTGCCATTAATGCTTTCTGCTTCAAGGTCAGCCCCTTTATCGAGGAGGAATTTAATAAGGTCGAAATTATTATGTGAAGAAGCAAAGAGAAGCGCAGTATTTCCATTTGCATCTTCTGCATTAATGTCGAATCCCTGATCAAGTAGATATTGTACAACTTCGAGATGACCATTTGCGGCAGCATTATGAAGGAGATTACTTCCTTCACGATCAATCGTGTTGATATCTGCCCCCTGTGAAATGAGATATTTCATGATATCCAGATTGCCGGCAATTGCTGCTACAGTAAGGGGATCACAGTATTGTTCATCCCGCTCGTACAGAATATCTGGATTGTCTGTTACTAACGTTGTTACTTCATCGATATTGTTGTTTTGAATTGCTTCAAATATTGTTGCACTTATCGCTTGTGATGAAATGATAAGTAAAGTAGAAAGGATTATTAGAAATATTTTCATTAAGACTCCTAATGCTTAATTATTAACCAAGCTCCCCTTGCATGTTGGAGTTTAGTTATTTAAACGATCCTGCCATCAAGCAGATTGATTATTCTATTTCCGTATGATGCTTTTTCTTTTGAATGAGTTACCTGTATGATCGTGGTGCCTTCCCTGTTCAGTTTTGCAAAAAGATCCATGATCTCAGTGCCCTGTTCAGAGTTCAGGTTACCTGTTGGTTCATCTGCGAGAATGAGTGTGGGTTCTCCGGCAATTGCTCGTGCGATACCAACCAACTGCTGCTGACCTCCTGAAAGCTGGAAGGGAAAAAGATCCTTTTTTCCCACGATCCTGAATCGATCAAGCAGATCACATACTCTGGATTTTCTTTCTTTCCCGGGTTTCTTTTGATAAAGAAGAGGTAATTCGATATTTTCATACACCGTAAGATCGTCGATCAGATGATATTGCTGGAAAACAAATCCGATTTCTGTTCTGTGCAGATTGGTCCTCTGCTTTTCATTAAGTGTATGCACTGGCTGCTCTCTATAAAAGTATTCACCATCGCTGAGCGTATCGAGCATGCCGAGTATGTAGAGCATTGTAGATTTTCCTGCACCGGAAGGACCCATTACCGTGACGAATTCTCCCTTTTCAACATCGAGACTTATGTCATTCAAGACATAGGTTTTTACATAGTTGTTCGAGAAGTATTTGAAGGCACCTTGCAACCGTAACATTGTTACTCCTTAAAGTTTTCTTACCACGAAAACTCGAAAATTACCAAAGGAACTTTCTTTAATATTCCTTATTTAAAGATTGCTGATCGATTTTCGAATAATTCGCAGCTTTGCATTTTAAATGATTATTACTGACGCATTGTTCAATATGTTCCTTTGAATATACTGATAGAACATACCGATTTGATTAATTTGTGACTGAGCTAGGTTGATGATCGCTTCATCTCCGTTACAATGAGCGGTGATCATCACTTCGTGAGCATGGATAATACGTTTTAGGAAATCGTTATTTACAAAGAATGAGTTTGTGTGATTTGATGGATCGTTAAGGATAAGTTCAGATTCTATCTGGATTGCTTTTTCTTTTGAAGACGGCTTGTTGTAATTATCAAGTTCAAGTTTAATTGATTTGAGTTCAGTCCAGGTTGGCTGTACCTGTGAACAGTCGATAGTCATATACCATCTGTAGGTTGAACCTATTTTTTTGAATTCAAGAAAGAGATCGGCAACGGTTGTTTCACTGTCATGAAAGATCGTTACCTGCATCGGTGAGCAGTGGTAATGAATAGCATTTTTTTCCCCAAGTTCATCGCTCTTATCAATGATCTTAAGATTCGTTGACGCGCAAGAGGTGAAGAACAAAATAACGAGTAGGATAATGAGCATAACTGCCAGAATGGATACTAATGTTTTCATGAGACCTCCTCATGTTGTTTAGCATATTGCTTCCTGAGTACCGTCAGGATATATTGCTTTTTTCTTTCTAAACATGATCGGGATCTTATCTTTGTCCGGGGCGCCGATCTGGATAAGTTCCCAATCTTTGTCATAATCGTGAATTACTTTTCGAAGGACACCGACAATTTCTTCTGAGCTTGCATTCGGATCATCCCATTCAACAAGCTCGACACGGTAGCACAGCGTTTTTTTCTTACCGTTAATACGAACTTCAATTTCAAGGTTTTGCTGCGCTTCAAGGGTTGGGATATTTAAAACTATTTCACGCATATAAACCTCCCTGTTCATGCGAATGTAGTAATTTTGTGAGTATTTTATCTGATCCCTCCGGGAACCAGCTCTTTTCATATATCTCCTGCTTTAAAAAGGAATAGGTGACGAAGATGTTTTGATCAGATGAAGAACGTGATATACTTGTTACCTTGCTGGTTACTACCACGTCGAGGGGATCATCATAATCAACAAGATCGCCACCCTTATGTGAAGCAATGGAGATTATGGATTTGAGAGCTGGTATGTCCTGGAGGAGACGGTTATTGGAAAAATTATTTTTTTTGGATTTATTATTATACCTATAATACGATTCATTATTTTTATTACATTCATGAGACGTGTCTTCTAAAATGGGTGCAAGCGCATAAGGAATCGTTTGGTTACCATATTCTTCGTTATAATGTGATAGACCTTCTTGAATAATACGGTATGTGGATTCCCCTTTTATATGGAACCGATCGAAGCTTAGCTTGTCTTGCACCCATAATAGAAGGAGGATGCATACGGTCATTTCTATGACCTGTCCTAATATGTTGAAGGAGGATTGTCCCTTTTGTTGTTTAAAGTTTTTAAGAGCTTTTCTGAAATCTTTATACATCTTATTCATACCTCATTGAATCAGATGGATTGCGCAGCGCTGCTCGCATTGTTTGGAAACTAATAGTGATTATTGCTATAAATATGCTAAGAAGTCCTGCAAGGATAAAAAATGTTAAAGACATTGTTGTTCTATAAACAAATGTATTAAGCCATTTTGATAAAGCAAGATATGCAATTGGCCATGCAATGATATTTGCAATCAAAACCCATTTGATAGATTCTTCAGTCAACAGGAAGACAATATTACGAACAGATGCACCCATCACTTTGCGGATGCCTATTTCCCGTGTTCTTCGAGTCGTCATATAAGATATTAAACCAAAGAGACCAAGTGATGAGATAAGGATCGCCATAATGGTGAAATATTTGAAAATAGTAAGCATTCTCTGTTCTGCCCGATATAGTCTGTCATAGTTTTCATCGAGGAATGAGTATTCAAATGGAATTGATGGATTGACTTCTTCCCAAACATTTTTGATCTGCGCCAGTGTATTTTCGATATCTTCAGTATTAAGTTTTATGAAACAATATGACGACTGAGGTGACAGGGTAATAAAAAGAGGTTCGATCTCCGTCTGTAATTTCTTAAAATGGAAGTCCTTTACAACACCGATAATATGATATGGCTTGTTATTCTGATAATGATCTGTTACCTGCTCTGAAAGAGGGTCATCAAAACCCAGTAATGCAACAGCAGTTTCATTCAGGATAATTGCAGATGAATCAGTTGGCATGTTCGGTGAGAATTCTCGCCCTTGTACGAATTCCATGTCCAGTGTTTGGAAGAAATTATATTCTACGTTCAGGTAGTGGATGAGTACTCGCTCATCATCTGGTTTTGTGCGCCAGTCATAGCCATATCCTGAATTTACAATAAGATGAGGATATGCTGAAGCAGTAGTAACGTTTTGAATTTGGGGGAGTTTGAGTATTTCAGACTTGAGAGTTTCGTAATTTCCAACCGTCTGGCTTCTGAGAACAAACGTTAATATCTGTTCCTTTGAATAGCCAAGTTCTTTATTATGTATAAATTGAACTTGCTTAAAGACAACCAACGTTCCAATGATCAAAATGATCGTAATTGAAAATTGAATAATAACCAAAACACGTCTAAAGATGACACCCTTCTTTCCTGATTTCATAGTACCCTTCAATACATTGATCGGCTTGAAACTAGAGAGAACGAATGCTGGATAGCTTCCAGAAACCAATCCTGTAATGACTGCTACAAGAACCAGAAAAATATAGATGAAAGAATCCTGACCGGAGAAGAAATTAAGTTCTTTGCCAGAGATATTATTAAATAAAGGTAATAATAATTCTACTAATACTACTGCAAAGAGTAGTGAAATGAGAGAAAGAATAAGCGCTTCACCAATGAATTGCTTAATCAGAGTTTTCCTTTGTGAACCCACCACTTTTTTGATGCCTACTTCGAGGGCTCTAGTTTCTGCCCGTGCTGTTGACAGATTCATAAAATTGATGCATGCGATCACAAGTACGAATATGGCGATGAGTGAGAAAAGTCGCACATAAAGAATATCCCCATGTCCACCTATATCTGCCACATAGTGTGAATGCAAATGAATAGCAGTGAGCGGTTGCAGATTCAGTTTAACTGGATAACCGACATCATGATCTGCAAGATATCCTTCAATTTTAGCATCAAATTCAACCCAATCAGCATTTTTTTCTAGTTGGATGTATGTATAGTAAGAATTTGAGCCCCAGGATTCTAAATCTCCACCAAACAATTTAAGCACTTCGAAAGGTACGATGTACTCGAAGTCCAGATGTGAATTATCTGCTATGCTCTGGAATACACCCGTTACAGTAAGGTTTATCGATGAGTTAACTTCGAGAGTTTTTCCAATAGGATCTTCATCACCAAAGAATTTATAAGCTGTTTCTTCCGAGATAACGACATTGTACAGATCATCGAACATAACTTCTTTATTGCCAGCAATAATCGGGAATGTGAACATCTCAAAGAACGATGGATCTGCCAAAGTGATATTTGCCTTGTATTTTTCTTCTCCACTGCTAATGTAACCAAAACCATAGGTTTGAAATCTCGTGAAATTGATCACTTCAGGAAAATCCTGCAACATACCTGGTCCCAAAGCAGCAGGTGTGACGGCAACTGGAAACGGTTCGCCTGATTGTTCCTGCATTTCTACAACGCGGAAAATTCTCTCAGCGTTTTCATGAAAACGATCAAAACTTAGCTCATGATGAACCCAGAGAAAGATCAAAATACAGCAGGTCAGTCCAATAGAAAGACCCAGTATGTTTATAAATCCGTGTCCTTTATGACGTTTGATGTTCCTGAATGCAGTGAGTAGTGAGTTTCTAAACATGAACTCTCCTATTCATACTTAAGAGTTATTGAAGGATTAGTGCGTGATGCTTTGAGAGATTGATAGAGAACCGTTAGGATTGCGATCGCAAGTGCAATCAGCCCCGAAAGAATAAAAGTAAGTACCGAGAGTTGCGTTCTGTAGGCGAAGTTTTCAAGCCAGCTTTTCAGTGCGAAATAAGCAACTGGCCAAGCGATGATATTTGCAAGAAGCACCCATTTTGTGAAGGTCTTCGAGAGCAGCATAACAATTGTCTGTGAAGTAGCTCCGAGCACTTTACGAATACCGATCTCCCGAGTGCGCTGCTCTGTCGTATATGATGCTAATCCAAACAGACCAAGACATGCAATCAGAATGCTGATGACCGCAAAGATCGTGAATATCTTTGCAAGTTTCTGTTCCGGAATATAGAATTCATTAAGAACATCATCGAGGAACTCATATTCAAAGGGGAATTCCGGCATGAAATCCTGCCAGGTTTCTCGGACATATGTAAGGACATCCTGGATATTCTCAGGATTATATTTGATCACAACACTTGTTTTCGGGAAGTCGGTAGTAAAGATGGTAATTGGTGCAACTTTGTTATGAAGTGATTGATAGTTGAAATCTTTAACAACACCAACTACCTCTCCGCTAAAGAATGCAGTGCCATCATCGCGAAGTCCGAGATAAATTCGTTTACCGAGAGCTCCATCTGACCAATTCATTTCTTTGGCTGCTGCTTCATTAATGATCACGGCTTTTTCTCTATCAGTGGCAAGGCTGTCCGAGAAATTTCTGCCTTCGACGATCTCCATTCCCATCAGATCAATAAATTTTGTATCAGTAACAAATAGATTGAGCGGTTTTTCGGTAAAACCATCTTCAGCTTCAACTCTCATGATGAGTTTGCCGGTCATTCTTCCTGGAACACTTGTTGTAATAGCGCTAGACAGAATGTCAGGATGGTTGCCCATCGCATCACGAACAGCTTCCATATTCCGTACTGCTGAAGTGTCCTGAAGTGTAAGAACGAGTACATCTTCTTTATCGAAACCTAAGTCTTTTTTCTGAATATAACTCAGTTGATTTGATACAGCAAAGGTGCCGATCAGCATAATGATCGTGATCGAGAATTGGATAAGAACGAGAACTTTACGTAGACCTCCGCTTCCTTTCCCGCTCTTAAGTTTTCCTTTGAGAACCGTTACAGGTTTGAAAGATGACAGGTAGAATGATGGATAACTACCTGAGATAAGTCCTACAATAATTGTTGCGATCAGTATGTAGATGAGGAGAAGAGGGTTTTGTCCAATATTGAAAGAAATATCTACACCCGAAATATGGCTGAAAGTTGGAATGAGAATGTATGCAGCGATGACTGCAATAATCAGTGAGATAAATGACAGAAAGACCGACTCTGAAAGGAATTGACGGATAAGCAGACCTTTAGGTGCTCCTGCGACTTTTCGAATACCGACTTCACGTGCACGATTCATTGAACGGGCAGTTGCAAGGTTCATGTAGTTGATACAAGCGATCAGCAATATGAAAATTGCAACAAAGATGAAGATCAAGGTGTAGGACGTATTTCCAGTTGGGAAATCATACTGCAGGTCACCGATGAAATGTGTATCCCTTACTGGTGTAAGACGGATCGTCATGCTTGTATTGATGCGATCACCCAACTCCTTCATGTACTTATCATAAAATTGCTGGAATTTATCCATAACTGCCTGCGGATTTGTCTTATCATTTAATCTGATATAGGAATATACGCTTATATTCCAGAAGCCATTCGTTGCAGTAGAATTGTATTGTTCTACACCGATAAGCTCTCTTAGGGTGGTCATGGAAGTGAGAAGCTGGAATTGAACATGAGAGTTGTCCGGAACGTCTTCAATTACTCCAGTGACTCGGAACGTTAGTCCATTACCACCGACGATCGTCTCACCGATGGGATGAATATCTCCAAACAGTTTATCGGCAAAACTCTCTGTTAGAACTGCGGTAAACGGTTCTGAGAGTGCAGTCTTCGGATCTCCATGGATGAACTCATATGAGAAAATATCGAAGAATGTGGAATCCGCCAGGTAGGCATCATCTTCGTATATGTTGTTTTCTCCGTGCTTGAAGAGCCGATTCTGCATGAATTGCAGGCGGGTGGCTTCCTCGATTTCAGGGATTTCAGCTTTCATCGTATGAACAAGCGGGAATGCAGTCAAAGCGAACTTATCGAGTTTTCCCTGAACCGTGAACATTGATTCAACACGGTAGATCCTGTCTGAATCCTTATGAAAGGAATCATAGGAATACTGGTGCTGAACATAAAGCCCGATGAGCAATGCACAGGTAATACCGATTGCCAGCCCGATAATATTGATGGCTGAGTAGAACTTATTCCGAGCAATGTGTCTGTACGCTATCTTCAGGTAATTTTTTAGCATCCTGTCTCCTTCAAAATGCACTTTTGTGGATGCATACTCTACAGAAGCTTACGGATATTCTCAGTAACGATATGACCGTCGAATAGCTGGATGATCCTGTGACTGTATTCTGCATCTGAAGGTGAGTGTGTTACCATCACGATCGTCGTTCCTTCTTCATTGAGCTGGGTCAGAAGATCCATGACTTCTTCTCCATTAGCAGAATCAAGGTTACCAGTGGGCTCGTCAGCAAGGATTAGTCGAGGATTTGTTACCACTGCTCTGGCTACTGCAACGCGCTGTTGCTGACCACCAGAAAGTTGCTGTGGGAAGTGATTCTTTCGATGCATGATCTTCATGCGGTCGAGTACTTCTTCCACCTTTTTCTTTCTAATTGATGATGACATCTTGAGGTAAAGAAGGGGAAGTTCTACGTTTTCGTAAACGGTGAGTTCGTCAATCAGATTGAAGCTCTGAAAGATGAAGCCAATGTTGCCTTTTCTTAGATTCGTTCGGCGACGTTCTGTGTATCCTGAGACCTCCTCGCCCATGAATTCAAAGGTGCCTTCCGAAGGATTATCAAGTAATCCAAGTATGTTGAGCAATGTCGACTTACCACATCCTGAAGGACCCATGACAGCTACGAACTCCCCTTCTTTAATATCAAGATTTACCTTGTTCAAAGCTGTTGTTTCGACTTCGTCAGTTCTGTAGACTTTAACGAGATCATTTGTTTTAATCATTGTTTCTCCTTATATGATTTCTAATCATTCTTTTTTAATATGAGCACATCAACATCACCAAAGGTGTCATAGCTTGAGACGATAACCTGTTCGCCTTCCTGTACACCATCGATGACTTCATAATATTTAGGATTGTATCTATTTAATCTGATATCTCTCTTATAAGCATTATTGCCGGCTTCGTCAACAACGAAGATCCACTGTCCACCGGTGCTTTGATAGAATCCACCACGCGGTATAAGCAGTGATTCCTTTGGTTCTCCAAGCTCAAGTTTGATGCGGAAGGTCTGCCCAATGCGCATATTCTCAGGCAGATCACCGATGAATTCCATATCTATCGAGAACTGACCGTTGCGAACTTCTGGATAGATCTTTGTGACTTCAAGCATAAATGTTTTGTTTGTGTACTCAAACTCTCCGACCAATCCTCTCTGCACGCGGGAAATATAATGCTCGTCGATCTGAGCATTGATCTTGTATGAATCCAGCACATTGATCTGACCAAGGCGCTGACCTGCACCTTTGGATTCACCTATCTCAGCATTCAGTGATGCAAGCTGTCCGTTTACCGGTGCTTTCACTTCAAGACTTTCCAGCTTCTTTTGAACGAGATCGAGATTTTGCTGCATGCGGTTTACCGATTCCTCAAGCTGACTTATCTGAACATCACGGAAGACCGAGTCCTGCTTTTGAGATTCAATAAGAAGATCTTTTTTATTTACCAGATAATAATAATAATCTTCAGATGTTTGGAATTCATCATCAGAGAGCAGGTTCTTATTTTTTTCATAGATTTCTTTGTTGATCTCATAATCCCGCTTTGCCCGAGTTATCGCATAGTTAATCTCAATCAGCTGGCTCTTAAGATCGAGTTTGTTCTGTTCCATCAAAAGCCGTGTATTGCGAAGGTTGTTGATCTGCTCAGCAAGACTTGCCTCACGGTTCATAATATTAAGATGAAGATTTGTATTGCTGAGACGAAGTATCACATCTCCTTCTTTTACCATACTTCCTTCTTCGATTAAGATCTCTTCGACCTGACCACCTTCAAGTGCGTCGATAAAGACTGTTCGTATCGGTTCCACAGTTCCGGGAATAGTAATATAATCCTGGAAATATCCTTTCTCGACAGTAGCAATGGTCAGCCTTTCGATTTGCACTCGCAGCTTCGAGCTCTTATCTGCAAAAATAATGTAATACAGAATAAGCACCAGGAAGAGACAAGCTAGTGATATCCAAAGGATTTTCTTTGGCGTCCATGTCTTCTTTTCAATGATTCTGTCCATGTATGCACCTCTTTTGCCAATATCATATGCATTTTTTGTGCCAAAAAAACGAATCTTCGGGAAATGGTGTTTTTTCAGGTATTTGCTGGAAATAATCGAAACAAGGACTGTACGGTGACAGGACAGCCATGTACGATATCGTACACTTTTTTAGAAATAATTTGACAACCGTAATCCTTTAAAATAGTAATCTGGTGTTTGTAAATAACACTATTAGATGTTTTTGATATGATTTTTTTTTTGTTTGGTATATTCTTTGCATATGTGAGAGAAAAAGCGGAGATCCAATATGAGTCAAAAATTTGGTAAGATACTTGTTGTCGATGATAAGGAAGATATCCTTTTTGCGCTGAAGCTACTTCTTAAAAAACACGTAGAAAAGATCGATACAGAGCAGGATCCGAATAATATTCCTGAGCTGTTGAAGAATGAGTCTTATGATCTGGTCCTTCTAGATATGAATTTCACTGCGGATATGAGTGGAGGGCAGGAAGGCTACTACTGGATGCAGCGCATCAAAGAGATCGATCCCGCGATTCTTGTGATATTCATAACTGCGTATGGAGATGTGGAAAAAGCTGTGAAAGCGATCAAAGCAGGGGCTACAGATTTTGTGCTTAAGCCATGGCAGAACGAGAAGCTTTTGGCAACTATCAATACAGCCCTTCGGCTCCGGGAATCTCAAGCAGAAGCAGTTAATCTTCGTATCAAGCAGAAGGAACTCAGTGCTGCACTGGATCAACCATTCAGTGATTTTATTGGAGTTTCTGAATCCATGCAGAAGGTTTTTTTGGCAATTCAGAAGGTCGCTGAGACTGATGCGAGTGTGCTGATACTCGGGGAGAATGGAACTGGAAAAGAGCTTGTAGCAAGAGCGCTTCATAGGAACTCCAAACGTAAAGATGAGGTATTCATCAGCGTTGATCTCGGTTCGATAAACGAAAATCTGTTTGAAAGTGAACTCTTCGGACACGTAAAAGGCGCTTTTACCGATGCAAAGAAAGATAGGGTCGGTCGTTTCGAAGTCGCATCAGGTGGTACACTTTTTCTGGATGAAATCGGGAATCTTTCGATGCCGATGCAGGCGAAATTATTGACTGCTCTAGAGAAACGGCAGATCATACGTGTTGGTTCGAATAAACATATTCCAATCGATGTTCGAATGGTCTGCGCGACAAATATGCCGATACATACGCTGGCTAAAGATAATGAATTCCGCCAGGATCTTCTCTACAGAATAAACACGGTAGAGATATATCTGCCACCATTGCGTGAACGTATTGAAGACATCCCTTTGCTTGCTGCACATTTCCTTGGTAACTATGCAAAAAAATATAACAAATCCATACGAAATATTGACGATAAGGCATTACAAAAACTTGAACTCTATCCCTGGCCCGGCAATGTCCGGGAGTTGCAACATGCAATAGAAAGAGCTGTGATATTAAGTGATTCTCCTGTGTTGCGAACTGATGATTTCCTACTCTCTAATAAAGCAGAAGAGGGAGAATCCATTTGCTTTGAAACCTACAATCTGGATGATGTGGAAAAATCAGTCATACAACAGGTTATAAGAAAACATCGAGGTAATATAACCAATGCCGCGAAAGAGCTTGGCATTACACGCACCTCACTCTACAGAAGGCTTGAAAAATATGGTCTTTAAAAACTTTAAGATTAACGTCATCCTGAGAATAGTCTTTCTGTGTATCTCAATTTTTGCACTGCTGTTCGTTTATTTTTCCACAGAATTTCATATCACCCTTCTTTTTATCGGCGTGGTTATTGTCTTTGAGATATTTTCGCTTATCCACTATGTAGACATAACTAATAGAGATCTTTCAAACTTGCTGGATTCTATTCAGTATTCAGATTTCAGCCGCACATTCACCATAGAAAAAGAACATTCAAGTTATAGTGAGTTCAAGCAAGCGTTCAATAAAGTAATTAATAAATTCAAGACTGTTCGTGAGGAAAAAGAAGAGCAGTATCATTATCTTCAAAATGTACTTCAACATATAGGCATTGCACTGATAGCGTTTCGAAAGAATGGGAAAGTTGAGATGATCAATAATTCAGCCAAGAAACTTTTCAGAATCAACAATCTCAGAAATATACTACTACTCAAAGAATTCAATAGTCAACTGGTTGATAAAATCCTTAGTTTGAAAACAGAAGAAAAAGCTCTCATCAAAATCCAGGATAACGATGAACTGCTTCAGCTTGCGATCTATGCAACAGAATTTACTCTTAATGAACGAGTAATAAAACTGGTTTCTATCCAGAACATACAGCATGAACTGGAAGAGCAGGAAATGGAAGCTTGGCAGAAACTTATCAGAGTATTGACACATGAGATCATGAATTCTATTGCGCCAATCGCCTCGATCTCATCAACCATAAATTCAATTTTACAGGATATAAAAAAGAATACGGATGGGAAAGAGGTGGATGAAGAAACTCAGGAGGATATTCGAGAAGCACTTACCACTATACATAAACGGAGTACGGGATTACTTCATTTCGTGGAAACATATAGAAATCTTACACGTATTCCCAAACCGACCTTTACTATCTTTCCGATCAAAAATCTCTTCAATCATGTGACTGTTCTTCTTGAAGATGAGATGAAAGAGAAACATATCCCTTTCAAGCATTTTATTTATCCTCAAAGTCTTGAACTCACCGCTGATGAGGATCTTGTACAGCAAGTTGTGATAAATTTGCTTCGTAATGCAATCCAGGGAGTACAGGGTGGAGACAAACCGGAGATCGAGCTCAAGGCATTCCAGAATGAGAGAGGGAGGACAATAATTCAGGTAATTGATAACGGTTCGGGCATTCCTGCTGATTCTCTGGATAAGATATTTGTTCCATTCTTTACTACAAAGAAAGATGGATCGGGGATTGGTCTTAGTCTCTCACGGCAGATAATGCGCCTGCATGGGGGAACGATTACAGTTGCATCTGAGCCTGACGTAAAGACTGAATTTACACTGAAATTTTAGAATAGCCGATAATCAATAACCAATATCCAACACGGAATATCCAATGATGAAGTATGGGCTGAGTATATTCGTCTCGAGTCCTTATTCGTAATGATAATTTAAGATGTTTGTGTAAGAACATCAATGGGAAATGTTGAGAAAAAACTAGTATTTATACTACGATTTTTTCACTACTCTAGCCAAATCCTGGGTGGTACGAACCACTCGCTTTGCAAGAGAATCATTAAGTGATGCAAAGATCTTAGCTGTGATCACATCACTCTCCCTCATAAGTTCGAGAAGTTTTTCATAAGGGTATCGTCGAATCTTTACATCGGTCAAGGCCTTTACGTATGCAGTTCGCTGAACCGGGATCACAAAATTGATCTCCCCAAAGATCTCATCGCTGTACAAGCGTGTTATCTCCTGCTCCTTTTTGTTTTCATCAAGAAAACAGATAGTAACCTTTCCATCAAGTATTACAAAGATGTCCCTGTTTTTGTGTCGTTCTTCAAGTATGAAAGAACCTTGCTTATAGGTTTCGATCGTGGCTATTGCATTTACGACGTTGAGTTCATTCTCATCAAGATACTTGAGTAGCTCATTATCGTTTTTTCTTTTGTAAAGATTCATGTTGTGTAGTAATAAAATGGGGACTGCGTAAACAATCCCCTTTCTGTAAAAATTTATTTGAAGCTGTTTACAATTTCTGTAGAAAGTTTATTCAATTCCTGCACCTGTATTTTGGGATATATTTGGTCTTCGGATGAATAGATAATATCCTTGATTTTACTCACGTTCATTACTGCCTGCTGATAGAACTGTTCTTCAAGCAGCTGTTCATCAGAGATATTTGGAAGATCGTGCAGGAGCGCATTAACCACAGATTTGTTGCCAAGTATGGTGGTGAACGCAGGATCGTAATTGTTCATAATAAGGAATGAAGCATTCTGCAATCCACGAACCCATCCACCGAATTGAATAAGAATTACCGAATCAAAATTCTCTAGATTATACAATTCAGTCGTTACATCATCTTCATAGTCCTCGATCTTTTGCTCGATCATCGCCCAGTCATTTTTATCAAGCATGATCTTCAAAGAGTCGGAAAGACGAAGGAATTCTTCACTTACGTTGAGTATTTCTGCAAAATTTACCAGCTCTCTGGTAATGTTAAGAAGCGCATCTTTGTTTTTTGCTTTAACCGCAATGAGTGCATCTGCCACATCAGCACCAAGATCAAAGGATACTTTGGGAAGTGTATTAGGCTCGGGTTTGATCCTGTTCTTTAAGACATCGTTGAAGTTAATATTTTTCAACTTCGTGATATCATTAAGGATCATAGAAAAAGGAACTTGCTGGGTGTGATAGATCTTCACGATCACCTCGCCCTTTGATGGTTGTTCCTCCGGAGCTTTTTCCTTTTTTGTACAACCGACAAATGCTATAAGTGCTATAAGTGCAAAACAAATAAATCTTTTCATGCTTCCTCCCGCATTTTTCGCATAGCTATAAAAGCACTGTTTTTACAATTCATAGTCATATAATTTCGCTGTCAATAATTCTAAGAATATTCATGTTATTTGAATCTGAAACGGATAATAAAGTACGTGATCAGATTGATCAACAATCCATACAGTAAGGCGATTACTACATTTGCGTTATAGGTATTATATGTAGTGCCAAATATGATTTTCTTGGAACTCAGGAAATGATTTCGGGGATTGTTCAGGAAACGACCGTCAATACGCGAAACAGCGATGTTGATATCTTCATTGATGAACTTATCCGGGTTATTATTGAAGAGAAGCTTGGCTTTGGTATTTCGAACCGCTTGTATCTTCTTGTTAAATTCCTGACCTGAAATCTCACTATTATTTTTTTTATCAAAAAGGAGATCTTCTTTCTGGTTTAGATTGGAGAGTTTTCGTTTGTATGAATTCAAACGCGCTTGTGCAGTAAACAAACCTTCAAAAAGCCAACGTGACGGCATAAGATGACAAAATTCCGGTATAACTGATTCAGGACTAACTTTCACCGTTCTGTTCATCTTCTCAAATTCTATTACTGCCCCTGCGAAGATCATCTGCGGTATCAGCACGATCGGCAGAATGTTTACCATTGCTTTCTTATCTTTGATAATGGCTGAAGCAAGAAGACCGAGAGAAAATCCAATAAACGCAGAAAGCGTAAGATATCCTACATAGACAAGAAACACTCCACGAATCTCCAGTATGAAACTTGCAAGGGCAAAATACAGTATTGCTTGCAAAAACGCAAATATTGCAAGGGTGAGATTTTTTACAACAAGGAAGAGTCCGGATTTGATATGCAGTTTTTTTTCACGTATGAGTATTCTTTTTTCCGAAATGATCTCATCAAGACTATTTGAAAGTCCCAAAAATATAAAAACAATTATCGAGATGAAGATGAATATCTTGATGTTCAAGTTTGATGCAAAGGAATACTCAGATCCAGGTGGCGAATAGCGTAGTATTACTGAGATAAGAACTGCTAGAAATGGTGCTGCAAAAAAGGTAACGATTAGGTTGGTTTTGTTCTTTAACTTGTTCAGCATGTTTCTGACAAATAGATAGTAAAACTGCAAAGTATTATCCTTCAAACCGATCTTTTTTGAAGCGATCTTCTTTGCAGTAGCTTCCTCTTTTTCTTTGAATTCCTCAGGTGCTTTTTTCTGCATGAGTTCATAGAGTTGATATTTTTCAAATTTTGATTTCCAGTAGTGTGGAGGGAATTTTCTCTGCTCTTTCTGTGCACTCTGCATAGAATGATTTTCTTTGTAGATAAGATTTCCCTCATTGTCCAGAAGCGGGAACTGCATGATATCAAAAAGATATTCCGGCATTTTGAGTTCTTTTTTCCTCAGGAGGTTACCCAGTCCGTAACTGATATCTTCAAGCTCTTCATTGAAATAGTTAAATACTTCTTCGGTATTCCCAAAAAAGACTTCACTGCCATAGTTATCTATTAGAAGTACCTTATCAAATTTCTGGAAGATATCAGGGTTCGGTTGATGAATTGTCGCAATAACGATCTTACCCTGCTCTTTCAATTCGTTGAGAATATCTATGATCTTTTCAGAATCCTTGGATGAAAGTCCTGAGGTTGGTTCATCCAGAATAATGATAAGCGGATCCGCCAGAAGCTCGATGGCAATGTTTAAGCGCTTACGTTCACCACCACTCAGCTTCTTATCCATTATTGATCCCACAATTAAATTCTTCTTGTCTGATAAGCCCATTTGCATGAGAATGTTATCAATACGTTTCTTCAGGTCTCTGGAATCTCGAATGTGGGGAAGTCGCAGACGTCCACAATAATAGAGATTCTCATAAACGGTAAGATTATTGAATAGAAGATCATCCTGTGGTACATACCCAATATATTTCTGAAAGTATGAAAAATTCTCAAAGAAATTATAATTATTAATAATAATGGATGCGGTATCGGGTATGATCTCTCCGATGAGGCACTTCAGGAGTGTTGTCTTGCCACTTCCACTCGGACCCATAATAGAAAGGAACTCTCCACGATTCACATAGAAATTGATCTCATCCAGCGCAACCTGAGCATCATCTTTGAAAGCATAATGCAGATTGGTCACTTTCATGCTTTCCACTTCGAATTCAACTTTCTGGATATCAAAAAATTTATTGAAACGAATAGTGGTTTTTCCGAGTGTGATCACATCCTTCGAGAGTTCAAATTCCTCTTCCACCGTGAGAAGTCCATGATTGAGATATATCTGCGATGATTTAACCAGTGGAGAAACATAATACTGATCATTGCGATAAGAAATTTTTACCATTGCCTGTGGGCTTTTATGTTCATTCAGTCGAAAGAAATCCTCGTAACTTTCCAGGAAAAGTGTCTCAAATTTTCTCTCATCACGTGTGAAGGTCAGTTTTTCTGTAAGGATATCCATTGGGGAAAGCTCGATGATATCATTGATGATAAAGGTATCGGTGAGAGAGACATTGTGGATCTCTTTAGGACTGAGCACTTGTCCATCACGGACGATCTTTCCGTCAAAGATCTCAATGCGGAGTTTGTTCTTCTCCTGAAGAAAATCAACATCAAAACTCTCTTTGGTATATTTGATGACCTTACCCACATCATTGATCTTGTTCTTGTAGAGTTTCATCACATCATAGTAAGATATTTCAACGGGATTTGTGCTTGTATGGTTTCTCAAAATCAGCGTATCATCAGGAGATAGTTTATACAGTGTATCCGATGTAAGGAAATTTGATCCAAGGCGATAGGTATCATTTTCAAAGGTGCCGACAAGCACAAGTTCTTCTATAATTAAGATTATCAAACGGTAGGGATCGTGTTTTTGGGCGGTAAGAAGAATATCACAATTTGGATCTTCACCAAGGAGCAGAAAATTAGTAAAACGGTTTTTTCCATAATCCACAAGAAATTCTTTGAGTGATATTTCAAAATTATTTCGCTCTTCTTCCAGCAGATCGATGATCTGAGAATAGAGCTGTATATCGACTTCGAGCTGCTCCACCACTTCCAGAATATCGAGCCGGTCCATGACCGTGAAGTCTTCATTGATATGTGCTATGAGCAGCAGGTTGATGAGTAGTTTGATCTTATCGGGAAATCGCAGGTCATTCTTGATAATATTCACTGCTTGCTTAAGGGGGAGGGGATTCTCGATCAGACGCTGGATTTGGTGGATGTGAATATCTTCCTGGTCAAAGGTAGATTTTATTATGTTATAGATCTTCTCGATGTACTCTTTTGATATGTCATTCCGATCGAAACGAACGAGATTCAGGTAGAGCGCAACAACCGCATTGATGATATCTTCAACATGTTTTACCGGAGATTTCTTTGCCATTGAATATCCTTATCATGTAATGAACCAAGTGTTCAATTGAGGTAGTTTGTGGTGAGTGGTTTTGCTGTCAAATTTTTTGGAATAAGGTTTATATTTACTACTACAGATTTTTAGGAAAAAAGAGACGCACCCTAGCACATCTCTTTTATAGAATAATAACGATAGATTTTATCTTATGATCACCTTTTTTTTAGTCGTTTTCACTTTTTTCTCCTTTTTCTTTCTTTATTCATCGCAATTTCTTTATTAGCACCTCAAAATTCTAACGTATCAGAATTACCTTCTTAAAGTTAACATATTTGTCTGTCTTCAGCTTACATAAATATATGCCGCTTGCCAGACAGTGCCCGTCATAATCGTTACCATCCCATGTTACCACATGTGTTCCTCCTTGTATTGTTGTATTGGTAAGGTGTTTTACCACTTGCCCTTTTATGTTGAAAATAGTGAGTTCTACAGGGCTTGGATTTTGTAGATAAAATGCAATGTTAATTTCATCTATTCCCATATTAATAGGATTAGGATAGCATAATAAGTTTCCGTTATTCTCTTGCGAATATTGTTCATCAATATCCAGTCCGTCAGGATTCGTTCTTATTAATATAAGTTCAGGATCTTCATAATTCTCTTTGGTAGTTCCGC
>Ga0272443_10000314_pt1 | contig 92771 bp, 58 predicted proteins | sample SSMAcet12_FD_193581 | JGI IMG/M metagenome (GOLD analysis project Ga0272443, IMG submission 193581) | Marine sediment archaeal communities from Little Sippewissett salt marsh, Falmouth, MA, United States - SSM-Acet-12 | ecosystem: Environmental > Aquatic > Marine > Wetlands > Sediment ...
GCGAGCTTGGTATGGAATGCCGTACCAATCACGGACAGCCGGGCGTTGATCCCGGCAGCATTCAGTTGGTCGACCAGACGCTGACCTGCGATACGACCCACGCTGCCCATGCCCTCGTTAACCATCAACTCAAGCTCTTCGCCGTTGTATCCGCTTTCGGCGATAAGCTTCTGAGCTTTGGCGAGGTCAAATTCCTGGTTCGCCGGGAGGCGGCTGTAGAGCGAATTGTCGTTCGTCGGGAAAGCGTTCAGCATAGAGAATTCACCACCATCTTCGCCGAAGAGTTCAGTGGCAATGGTAACCTGGTCCACAGCATGCACGAGTGCCTCACGGAATTTCTCATTCGCCGTGTAACCACGCGAACAGTTCATCGCGAGTGCGTAGAACGCTTTGGGGGCGTAGGTGCTGTGCGGAAGGTTCTTTGCGTCCAGCTCGTTGTAGGTTTCCGGATCGACATTGAATATCACATCAACGCGCTTCTTGATCAGATTCAAGGTGCGGAGGTTCGGATCGCGCTGAAGTCGGAAGAGAACATCCTGAATCGGTTGCTCCGGATCGATGGCGGTTATGGCGAGTTCGTTGCTCGTGCGCTGCACAAAACGGAATGGACCGGTTCCAACAGGATTGCTTCCGAAGGCCTTGCCGAGCTCGCTGTCAGTCAGCGCCACCGGCATCTCCTGACCATCATACATGTAGGGGATGATCTTGAAAGAGAGCAACCATAGCGCGTCATCCGGCGCTACCGGAACCCGGAACCTGCAGGTGAGCGTATACAGTCCGCCTGTTGTGTCGAGACCGGCGATGATGTCCATCAACCGTCCCCGAAGCGGCGAATCGTTGGACTCTTCCCTGATCACGTTCCACGAGTAAAGAACGTCGCGCGCATCGAAGGGCCGACCATCATGCCATGCGATGTCCCGTTTCAGGTAGATCGTATAGGAATCTTTTTTCTCGAGGTTCTGTTCAATTCCATCGGCGAGTTCCAGGGCGATTTCGCTCTGCCGCCTTCCAGTAAAACCTGCGAGACCATTGAAAAGCAGATCGGAAAGCATCTTCGCTTCGTCATTCTGGCGAAGGACAGGCACGAGATTGTCCGGAAGGTTCGGCGTCGCAATGATCACTTCGCTTTTTCTGCCGAGTAATCCGCAACCAGTGGTTAACACCGTGGCGGCGATCAACAGTACCGCAAGTGGAACCCAGACACGGCGTTTTTGGATCAAGTTCTTCATCAGCATCTCCCAACGATGAAATCCGGTGGAACCTCCGGGGGAGGGTACCCCCCGAAGATTCCTGCGGAATTATTTATCCAATTCGTGGTAAAGGGTTGCATCAATTTCAAATTTTGGATCTTTACCCTCGGGGTTACTCACCACTGGGTAGAACCTTCCGCCGCTGAAGTTCTCGGCGATGAAATAGATATAGCCCTTGTCGATAAACGTCCGTGTCACGACATCGTCCGCCGCATCCTGCTTGTCCGGGCTGCGGGTAACAATGACCTCAAACCCATCAGGTACGCGGACATACAGCTTGCGGTAAGCATTCTGGTCGATCATGGCGGTGGCGTACCAACGGTCCACTTTGCCTTTCTTGACCGAGCTCTTGCCCTTGGCGGTGATCTTGTTTTCCTGGCTGTAATCGATCACCGTCGGCGTCAATGGCTTGCCGTGAACTTTGATGTACTCGGCAATAGCTTTTTGCCGTTCGCGCTCTTCCAGGGCTTTTGCAGCCGCCAGTTCCTGCTCACGAAGGTTCTCTTCCGCAAGACGTTTGTAACGGTAGGCAAGACCAGCGTCGAGTGTGATGTCCGGGTTGTTCTTAGTTACTTCAATCGCGGCATTCGCACTTTCGAGCGAGGCTGCATAGTTACCCTCTTCGAGAGCGGTCCGGCTGGCGCCGAGCTGCTCGTCAAACAGACCCCGCACACCTCCTTCAACCTTCTGCTGAAGTGTGTAAAGTTTGTTGCGGATGCGGCTTTCGTGCTGGATGCCTGCGTGACGAAGGGCCATACGCCAGGCGTCCATCGCGCCCTTTTCATCACCTTCGTCGAGCAGCATGTCGCCTTTCCGCTCTTCGCTCTTCATCGCCTTCAGTTCGCTCTTCGCAAATGCTATTGCTTCCTGAACTTCGGGGTAGTAGCGGTCGCCTTCGACGATGTAGTTGTTGATGGTGGATTCCATACCGATGATGGTTTCGTAACGCTTCTCCTGTTTGGCTTTACGAACCAGGTCAACAACGGTCTGAACGAGTTCAAGCTTGATGCTCGCCATTCTCGTTTTCAGATATTTGGAAAGGTGTGGAATCTCTTTTTCAAGTTCGACGGCTTTCTGGAAGTGCTTCACGGATTCGTCATAAGTACCTGCGCGCTTGGCCTGCAAACCCTGCCGCAATTCGCCTTCAAGTTTCTTGGCGGTTTCTGCGGAAAGCGCCCACTGCTGAGCCTCTTCCGATCCATCCGCGGCGAAGTGTGCGATGGCTTCATCGTAATTGCGTTTGTCGTAGGCTTTCTTGCCTTTTGCCAGCTCCCCGCCGCAGGAGGTGAACAGCAGAAGCATTCCCACCGCAAGCAGCATCGCAATCCAAGATGTCGCCCTCGGTTTCGAGGTAATCCCGATCATCAGTCTATCCTCCAAATGGATTTGTCAGTTCACTTCTCGAACGCAACGGAATCCGATATCATCCGTGCGCGCGGCCGGGTTCATTCCAAGGCGGTTGCTGGAACGAAGGTCGGCGGGTCCGCTTTTGTAGCTTCCACCGCGAACGCTTACCAGGTCGGATTTCTCTGGACGCTGGTACATTTTACCGGCGGTCTGCTTGCTCAGCAGTTCCCAGTCGTAATAGTCACGAGTCCATTCCCAAACGTTGCCTGCCATATCGACTGCACCATAAGGACTTGCGCCGCCAAAACTTCCTGCATTGGCCGTAGTGCTGCTATTCTGGAGATTGGCACACTGGCTGGCGTCAAATTCCATGCCCCACGGGAAGATGAATACTTCCTTGCCTCGAGCGGCAAGTTCCCACTGGGCTTCGGTGGGAAGGGTCTTTCCTGCCCATAGAGCATAAGCCAGAGCATCCTTGTAGCTGATGCCAACTACGGGCTTATCCGCTCCCGAAAGTTCTTCCACATAGGCAAAACGAGATTCACCACGATACCCGGTGTCCTCGAGGAATTTTACGTACTGACCATTCGTGACTTCGTGAGTGTCAATGTAGAAGCTACCAACCTTGACCATTACCGAGGGAGTTTCATCATCCTGGCTAAGGTTGTCACCATCCGCGGCACCCATCAGGAAGCTGTCCGCTTCAACCATTACCATCGGCGCCATGTCCTGCGAGAAGGTGATTCCCGTGGAGGCGTCGATCACTTCAAACTTGGAAACTGGATACATGCCACCGAGGTTGCTGGCGACATCGGTGAAAATGGGGCAGACGCGGATTCCGACTGGACCGGTCACGGTCATCGCGTCAAGGCTGAGCAGTGCCTGACCCATGTCGTTGGTGACAAGTTCACCATCCGGTGTAGAAACAGTCAGACCTTCTGCTGCCTTGAAGCGCATCGGAACACCCACCAGCGGCATGGTTCCTTCGGGTGTATCATACGTAAGCGTCACTTTTAACGCCTTTGGCAACGCGTCAACCGCGATGTATTTCCGCTTTACAATCGGCCAGACATTCAGTTTTTTGAGTTTCATCTCGAGCCGCATCTCGGCATCCGAGAAGAGGTCCACAATCTGTGGAAAATCTGGATTTGCATCGCCAAGTGCACCGACGAGACCTTCGAAAACGGAATAGGCCTGTGCACACTTTTCGATCCCTGCGAACCAGTTGCCAGCCGCTGTCGCTTTCTTGCCTTCAGCCGCGAGCGCTTCACCCTTGGCGATGTACTTCTCGGCGAACTCTTTCAGCCACGTCTGGCTGGTATCCACAACGGTGTATCCTGAGAGGCCTACGAACCAGCTCTTCTTGCCATCTTTCCACCCCTGTACTTCGGTGTAGGCAAGTGTGTGGTTCTGTTCCACCAGCTCGAGGTATTCCGTCGCCAACGTCCCGAGTTGGACTTCGGGTGCAACGCCATTGAATTTTGCAATGTAATAAGCGCGGAACTGGTCCAGGTTTTTGTAGGTTCCAAGCTGTTGAAGGGCGTTGATTAGCCCCTCGGCTTTTGCAGCAGCGAGAGCGTCTGTTTCGTTGTCGACTTGGACTTCGCCGACGATTACGCCTACTTCATCAACCCACTTAGCCTTTTTCCCGGAAACCATCTTCGGTTTTGCATCGGCCGCCTGTGCAAAAAGCAACCCTGCAAGCAGCAGTGGCAGCACCCGCGAAATCTGCCGGCTCACCCTGCCCATCGCACGGTTCATTGTCCTCCCTCCCTTTTCTTTTATGTCGTTTACAGAACAGACTTATGTACACGTCGCCGGACCGCATAATGGCGTATTGGCCATCGGGTCGGATGAGATCGAGATCACAGATGCGGATCAGGCAATCAGTGAGAGTGGAAATGCACCTTGCCACGAAAAATGGCACCCGGATCACGGTCGTCAACGCAACGTGGTTTTTTGTATTTCGAGTAATAAATGGGACTTTGGGGCTTACGCCCAAACTCGGCAACGGAAAACTACGGGAGCCTAAGATTGCAGTCAAGCGATTCTCGCCACCTGTCCAAATCTCTTGCTTACAGATAGTAAGCTCAATTACGGGAAGCTCATTGAGACAGTATGCTGTCAAGATCAGTAATAGCGGCTATTTTGGTGAAAAATGTTATTCGTCTATCAGCGATGGATCTGTATTGAGTGGCTCTTGAGCCCGTAAAAGAGATGGGAGCGCCAAACATCCTCTATCGATTGAGTAATAACAGTTTTTCAGCATATCACAAACTAAAAAGCCCCTCACGAAGAGGGACTGATGACTCTGTTCAACATCAAGCCGGGACCTGTATCCAAACTGTACTTACTTCTTGGACTTCTTCGTTGCTGCAGAGGCCGTTTTTTTCGGAGCAGCTTTCTTGGGAGTGTTCTGTTTCGGTTTTGAGGCCGTTTTTGGTGCCTTTGCTGCCGTCTGTTTCACTGGAACGCCCACCCGCTTTCTCGACTCCTTGTACCATCCACCGATCCCCTCACGGAAGGTATCGCTGTCCTCTTCGAGCAGGTAGTAAAACTGTTTCTGAAATTCTTCCAGCGAAACATGGGCTGTTGCAGCGTATTTGGCCAATTCATGCGGATCGCTGAAATCATCCTGCCCCAGGCGGATCATGTAGCGCCGTGCAATGCGGAAAGATTCGCTCTTCGTATCAACCATTCGCACCCTGGTCCGCTTCGTTTTGGGATCGACGATCTCCCTGAAGAACATCGGGACAAAGTGATTATCCTGAATCGAGACCATTGCACCGTTGCCGCCCTCCATCAGGAACTGAGCAGCGGAGAAACCGAGGTCGCGAGTGTACTCCATGTCGAAGGGGATCGGGTCGGCGCAACGAAGCTCGTAACCGATATTTTTCGCGACTACCGTGGTCTTCAAGCCAAATTCCGCAAGCCGATTTTGAACGGAGCGTTTGAGGATTTCACCGAAACTGATCTCCGCGATACGGATGTTGTCGTGGGCATCACGCTCAACATCCACAAGGGAACTGAGTTCTTCGTGGCTAAGCCGTTCCACCAGACCTTCTGCGAGAACCGCCACTCCATCCGTACGGCCGTAGGAGAGACGTTTGATGATAGCGCCTACGAGGATATCCGTCAATTTTTTCATTGATAGTTTGCGGTCCCGGAATTCTTCCGGGATCAGCGTCAGCGTAGCACCAGCAGCCTTGCCAATTCCGAGGGCAAGGTGGCCTGCTTTTCGGCCCATTGTGATCACGAAGAACCAGCGGCTGGTCGTGTTGGCGTCCACCATCAGATTCTTCACAATGTCCACACCGAGGTGGCGGGCTGTCTGGAAACCGAATGTGCTTATTCCATGTGGCAGGTCGAGGTCGTTGTCGATCGTTTTTGGAACGTGGACAACACGAATCCTGCTGGCCGCCATCTCTTCCAGCTTCATGGCTGAGTAAGCGGTATCATCACCACCAATGGTGATCAGTTTATCGATGTTGAGTCTGAGCAGGCTGGTTACAGTGTTTTCAAGGTTACGCGGATCCTTGGTGGGATTGTCGCGGGAGACTCCGATGTAGGAACCGCCGCGGAAATGGATCCGGCTGACGCGTTCGATTGTCAGCTCCTTGGTATGGTCAATATCCCCACGCATGATCCATTTAAATCCGTCGAGAATACCGACGACTTCTGCGCCATGGTTGATGCTGCGGATGGTGGCGGCGCCGATGACGCTGTTGATGCCGGGGGCAGGCCCACCGCCGACCAGAATGCCCACACGTTTTGGCTGGGTGCTCACGATGCTTTCTCCTTCTCTATACTGCCGACCGTTATTGTGGCTGTTCAAAACCCCCATAGTATGCGAAATCAAAAGGGTATTGTGCTCGATTTTTACCGATTTATCGGAGGTTGCCGGACTTGAAGGCGTGTACCTGGGAGTAAGGACTTTTTTCGGAAATAACCATTGCCGGGGGATGAGATGCACGCAATAAGACGCTGTCCCTCGGGCAATATTTTCCGAATAGGACGGAGACGGTTCCAGGCTGCGTGGGTGACAGGCGCACTTCCGCCAGCGAGAATTATGGGCTTACCTCTTGATATATAAGAAGTAATGATGCGCAACTGCCATTCGCCGCGAGTCCGAATTGACTGGCATCCTGTTTGCGAAATATCCGTTGACAAGAGTGTGAATTCTGTGCGGAGTATAATGCCGGGCGAGAAGACCGGATGGATCGATCTTGACAAAAACAGCCATGATCGAAGGACATATCCGAAACAGAAACTGCTTCCGGAGTATCCTTGAAAACGAGGACCGTCCCTTGTGAATTGAGGAAAGCGGCAGGTGCTGTGTCCGGGGGGTTCCAGGCTGTCATCCAGTATTCACAAACAGTTGGAATGTTTCCTGTTTGAAAAACAACCACGGATCGAATCGCATGAATCTGTCTCAGAACTCCCGGTCAAAGGACAAGGTCGGAGGAACCTTCGCCTTCAACGGCATTCAGGATGATATCGCCGCGTCGCTGATCGTTCCTGCTTCCCAGAAGAACTCGTATCAACGCAGATATTCCTACCCTGGAATCGGAGGGAGAAACTCGGCGGGTCCGGCACAGTATCCCGATGATTCGGTGTGCATGAAACCGGATGACGTTTTGCGGAGAATCGGCACCCAACCGAATCTGCGGACACGGTTGAAGATCCCCGAAGGGAAATACACCTACATCCTTGGTGCTCAGAAGTCGGGGACATCCACTCTGCACAGATTGTTAAAAAGGCACCGGGATATCTATTTCTATCCTCAGGAAGCGGCGCTGTTCGATTTGGACACCTTCACAGGCAGTAAAAAGGATTGGGTGCAGTTCGAGCACTTCTTCGACGATTGGCGCAGCGAGTCCGTCATTGGACTCAAACGCGCCAACCTGCTCCACTACCCTCATACGGCCAAGATCATCAAAAGCGTGACACCCGACGCCCGCTTCATCGTCCTGCTTCGTGATCCAATAGACCGCGTCATCTCCGCATACTACCACTACCTGATAAGCGGCTATTTCCCGCCCGTGGACATCCGGGAGGGTCTTCCGCGCCTTCTGTACGGAGATTGGGGGGAGATGTACCCGAAGTATCGAAAAGAGATTATTTCTTTCGGATTTTATGCGAGCCAGCTCGAAATGTGGATGAATGTTTTCGATCCCGATCGATTCAAGATTATTACACTCGAGGAGATGGCGGAGGATATGCCGGGGTTGCTCCGGTCCTGCTGCAGTTTTCTTGAGGTCGATGAGAACGCGGACTTCGGCGATATCGAGGTCAGGGAGAAGGAAGCCGTTTATTCACTCCATCGCCTTCGCCTGTTGCAGATGATAAGTTTTCGCAACATGGGAGAGCATGATCTGGACCAGATGGACACCGAAGACCGCCTCTTTGTAAAGACGATTGAAGAGGTCGACCGCATGGTAATGGCACCGCTGTTCCCGAAGAAAAAGCCGGAACTGGATGCGAAGATGGAGCAACACCTTCGCGATATCTATTACGAAGAGAGTAAACGACTTGAAAAGATGCTCCATCGTGATTTGAGCCAGTGGCGTGTGTTTCAGTGAAATGTAGCCCGGACATGCCTGTCCGGATTGTTGACTGAACGGTGGGTAGCCCGGGACTTCAGGTTGTTGACTCACAAAAAAAAGGTCCACCCATCGTGCGGGTGGACCTTCCTTATGCAAGCTGCTTCTAAACTAGCGGACCAGTACGATCTTGCGGATCTCGTTCAACTCACCTGGGACCTGCGCGCGGACGAAGTAGACACCACTCGCCATGCCATTGGCATTGAACTGAATGTTGTGCCATCCAGCCGTACGCTGACCATCAGCGAGGACCGCAACCTGCTTGCCGAGGATGTTGTAAACCGTGACCTTCAGGTTTGCAGTCTCAGGCAATGCGATGCGAATCGTCGTTGAGGGGTTGAACGGGTTCGGGTAGGTGCGCTCGAGTGCATACTTCTCGGGCAGCAATGCCGAGTATCCGATGCCGGAAGTCGGCTCGAGGTACGCAACCAGCGTCACTTCAACCGGGTTGGTCATGCCGCCACCGGAATGCTCAAAGCTGAAGCTCTGAACCTCGCGGAGGTCATACTGCTGATCACCAACCTGTGCGTAGACGTGGAACTCGTCAGGAACTTCAAGCTCCTCAAGCATGGAGACGTCGAAGCTCATCGTAACCGTTTCCGCGTCGCTTGCGAAGACACCAAACTTCCATTGAGCGCTCATTGTCTCTTCGTTGAACGGGGAGCGGATGTCAGCAACGTACCAGCGTCCAAAACCGGTGTTCCAGGCAGCACCGTCGATGTAGGCACGTGCGTAGTATCCGGTCGGGGGAAGCGGAGGTGCGGATTCTTCAAGTGCCGCGTCCCAGCCATCCGTCGCTTCAGGATGCGTGCCGAATTTGGAGAGAGTGTTCGTATAGTCGCCCATGGAGACGGTGATCGGAATTGACCACTCAGCAAAATAGCTCGATGCAACCTGGTGTTTCTGACCACCGGCAATTGGTTGCGGGAAGGAAATCGGAGGAGCGGCGCCGTCTGCCATTGCCGTCGTCCGGTTGATACGCATCTTCAGGCTGGAGGGTGCATTCGCCGAAGCCTGGAGCGTGTAACCGACTCCCGGATCCATGCTGTCCGTGGCCGCAATCGCCGTGGCGTAGTCGCCGCCAGCGTTGTCGTAGGTCATAACGGACGTCGGGCTGATCCAGATTTCAGTATCGCCACCCTTGTCAGCGGTTGTCGTGACCTCAGTCCACGTGTAGGGAGTAGTGAAGTCGTCAATGGAGAACGTCATGTCGCCCGGGTTGTAACGTCCGGAGTCGAGGTCGGCTGTACGCATTGGAACACCGATATAGTTCCAGGCGTTCGCGTCAATCGTGACATCGACATTCTCTGCAGCACCGACAACGCTACCTTCCACATCGCCGAGACCAGCATTCGTTGCGGCTGCTGTGTTAGCCTCATCAAGGGCAAGCCAGTAGCCATACCCGGTTTCCATGTCAGTTACCTGAGTGGCACCGGTTGCGACCTTTTGCTGGAAGATTGCGAAGTCACCGGCGATACCGTTGTCATCACCGGTTGCGGTGGTGAACAGGCTGTCCGGATGGTCAGCAGCAGCATCAGGGATCAGCGGGAGGCTGATCAGATGCCAGCCTGCACCGTAGTCGCCAGTAAATGAGAATACGTCGGGACCGATTTCGATGTTGTAATCGAGCGTGTCCTTGTTCCCAGCATAATCTTCCGTGATGAAGCGAAGGACCGCATTAGCGAACTCTTCCGTTGAAGTCATGACACCCTCAGCCACGGGATTCCATTGGAAAGCCATGTCTGGGTTGTCAATCGGGCTGGCGTCACCACCCGCATCCGCGGTAGGATCATCGAGTGCGACAAACGTGCCACCGAAGTCCTCGAGCGTAGCATAGGTGATCTCGTTGGTGCCGTAAGCAGCTACGAATGTGCCAGAACTATCCTCATCGAGGAAGACTTTCACCCTTCGAATCGGGTTCAACTCATCGAAATCAAGAGTGATGTCGTTGTTCGAGCCGCGGCGGATGAGCGGGATGCCCAAGTCTCCGTTCGGCGGCAATGTCGCGGCGACCGTCGGGGCTGTCGTGCCACCGAAGAGCAATACGAAGTCGTCGCTGTCAGGAGAGCCTGACGAACCAGTAGAAGTGTACTGGTAAGTAGCTGTTTCCGAAAGATTTTGATACTCACCGGAGTCGGAATAGGCGGCAGCGTACCAGAGGACAGCGCCATAGCCATTCGCGTTACCTGTGGTGGCGTCAAAGGTCAGGTCAACGTCGCCTGCTTCGTCTGTATCGATCGTGAAGGGGAACTGATAGGTTGTCGCGTCGAGGTCTTTGCCCGTCAGCGCGTACCAGTTCTCTGTAAGATCAGTGAAGAGGCTGAAGCCGGACTCATACCAGTACGCACGAACGTAGCTGTTCGCCGGCGCGGGAGGTTCGGGAACGTCTTCATCGTCGTACCCATCATCGGCCGCTGCAACGAAGCCTGCCTTGTTGTCGTTGTCCACATAGGTCGTGGTCGCGACATCCAGCTCGATGTAGTTGGTCGAGGTAGGCGTGCTGAAGGACCATACTGTCCCCAGAGTTGTGTCGCCATCCGCATCTACTGAAATAATTTGCCAGTAGTAGGTTGTGCCGTAGCTCAGGGCGCCGGTGGCATAGCTCGTCGTAGTACCCTGGCTCACTGCATCCGTAACCTCTGTGGTTGGCGGATTTGTGCCAGCGTCGAGCATGACCTCATAACCCGTAGCAGCATCACCGCCAGTGCCAGGATCAACCCAGCTCAGTGTGACGCCAGCAGCATCCTGATCCGTCGCGGCATTCGCGGGCGAGGGGGTCGTAACCACCGGAGGAGCGCTCTCTGATGAGGAGAGCGTTACGATTAGGCTGTTGGTGCTGCTGCCGCTGGCTTCATCGATGTGTCCGGAGATTGCAAAACCGCTGCTCAGGGTTTTCCTGATGATTCGTGTTCCGACTTCAGCGGTGGAAGCATTGCTGTCTGTATCGTAGTTCTGAGCAAAGTCGACTGAACCATCAGCATCGCGAAGTTCAACCACATAAAGATCATCGTCAATGTGGCCGACGGCGATGGGATCTCCATCCGTATCAAGTGCAATACTGAATAGCTCAATGGAACCGTCCGACGTAGACGTCTCATACTCCCACTGAAGCTCATAGGCACTATTCAGTTTGGCGACATAACCCTGAAGAGCGGCTTCATCTCCAGTGGTACCGACCACGTAGATGTCCGATCCATCCGAAATGATTTCGCGGATCACATCGTTATCACCATTGTCCGAGAGGCCAGCGACGGTGCTCTGAATCGACCCTGCCTGGTCGCTCTCGATCAGGTAGAAGTTCTTATCGCTGCCAGCGTCCGTATAACCGCCGATCAACAGATTTCCGCTGCTCAGCTGATAAACGCCATAGGCAACGTCAGTCCCGCCGCCATCAATAGCTATTGTGCTTCCGATGACGTTCGGAGTCGCCAGATTGATAATGGCTAGAAGGATGTCATCATCCGCCTTACCAACAACGGCCATTTCACCAGAATTCGTTCCGGCGGTAAGATATGTTCCATGATTAATGTTGGTGACGCTGTAGGTACCGCTGCCAATCGTAGTATTTGCGTAGTTGGTACCCGAAGATCGAACAACGACATATCCAACTTCATCTGACCCGGAAGTGTTGATCAGCGTACCAAAGTTCACGAAATGGGTGCTGATGTAATAATCGAAATGGCTGCCAACGATTTCCTGAGGGACTGCTGCGTACTTGATCACCGTATTCGTGCTGCTGGCAAAGGTCAGGGTGTTCATGTAGAATGCCGTATCGTTTGCCGCAGTGCCCAAATTATAGTTGCCGAACCGGTAGACCGTAGATGAGCTCTCAGCGATACCGGTGGCTTTTTCCAACTCATTATCGTCACCAATGGATGCGGAATACAACACCGATGGTGCATTATGTTCACTGGCCAGGGCGTTGCCTATTCCCGTAACCAGCAGTAAGCCGATAATGAGTCCAATCCACTTGCGTTGAATCATATTTCCTCCTGGTTGTCCTTGTTTTTGCGCACTCTATGGAATAAAGTCAGGTTCAATGTGTAGAACTGAAGTATTAATTGTTAGCTCACATGCAACAGAGATGTACTCAACCGAGGTCGGATGAAGAAGAGGAATTATGTTGGCTCGGTAGAATTATCAGTGGATCCTTTATGCTATCACCAACTGCATGGCAGTTCGGGTGACCCAAATCACATCCTGGAGAATCGCCGAGAAAGCTAACCTGCTTAATTACACAACGTTGGTCTATTTCGGATTTCTCTAAAACTGCGCTTGCCCGGATTTGTAACCAAACACATCCCGAATAGTCTTCTCCTGATCCTCTTATCGGCAGTTACAATTCTTACTTTAATACTGAAGTGTCAAAGAAAAAGCAGCAAGATTAGGAACACCTAACAACTACCCCGACGCAAAGCGCGCACGAGACTCATTCCTCTTAATATCACACATAATAACCAAAAAAACCAAAGCGTTTTTGTCACACGATCTCCCTGCTCTCCTGGTGATGGTTAGACATGAGGCAATAACTGCCGGTTTATGCATCCGGAAGGGGGGTTACGGTGTCAAAACTTGATTATTAAATAAATGTATATAAAGGAGTAAGGTGTCGATTAGTGCTGGCATATGGATTGCGTTAAGGGGTGCTAAGCGATTCTATACAATTGATTCTGTTCCGCATCAATTCGGGCCGCCGTGAGGAAATGGCCTTGGATTGGGGTCTGCAAGCGGCTGGAGTACAGGCGATCCTGTCAGATGCGATGGGCGCAAGATGGATGCTGGTCCAGTGAGGTAAAACTGGGAACGATGAAGCCACCTTTCACACAAGAGGAATGGGAGAGAACGCCGGAGAGTGTCCGGTCATTTGTTGTTTCCCTCCTGCGTCAGGTGAAAAATGGGGATAGCTCTGCGCCAGCCAACGAGAGAGGTTTTGAGGGCCGTGGAAAGGGGAGTTTCCAAAAACCGGAAGTGACGAAACAATCTGTTAATAAAAGAAATAAGCTTGTTGTTTTCATTTCGGATGTTCCGCGAAGCCGTGAAGCGAAATTGATGCACGGTTTGCGCAACGAAGAGTGGACAGGTGTTCTCTTGTATCGAGATAATCCCACGTTCGATCCCGCCAAGTACTTCTCCTCGTTTCAATCCTACAAAACGCCAGAACAGGCGCTTTCCCTGGCTAGAAATTTCTCGCCTTACGTGTACCACGTCTTTTCGAACTGGAAGTACGATACAGCGGAGCACTTCATCCGGAACAAGCCTGGCCCGGTTGTATTCGATGACTATGACGTGATGGCGGGGATGGTCCAACCGGAGGTGATTCAAAAAGGGCATCCAGGGCAGTTGGAAAAGGAACGATACTGTCTTGAGTCGGCGGATGGATTACTCTGTCGGTCCATTGAGACGAATTATGCCCATAAATACCTTGGTTATCGTTTTTCCGGTTCCCGCATATTCTTTCCCGAATACCTTTGGAATTGGCCCTCGGATTGGGATTCGGATGAGGCTGAGATTGACGCTTTGGTTTACGTGGGCAATCTCCCGGTCCCAGGAAAGACACCTGCAAATCCTATCGTCGAATTTCTGCAGATGCTTTCCGCTCTGCATCTACCTCTTCATGTCTATCCCTCTCTGCCAGCGCAGCAGTTAATCGATTTTTCTCACCATTGGGAAAAGGGAATGTTTGTGGTCCATGACCGCCAATCTCCGGATCAACTGTCTCGCCAATTGAGACGCTATCTGGCGGGGGTGCAGATCCCCCTGTTCGTGAAAAATCGCGTCAATCCTGTGTACACAGAAGCCAAAGGACACCATTCAATCTCGGGGAAGATTTTCGACTACCTGGAAGCCGGAATTCCGACTCTGGCAGTGGATCAGCATTTTCAGCTCCGTTTGCTTCGGAGGTATTCCGCAGCTGTTTCGCTCAACGTTAATCAGTCCGACGATGGAATGATGGTTACACGCCTCAAAAAAGCCAAACAGCGATTGCGTTCGACTGAGCTCTCGAAATTGACGATTGATGCTCAGATCTCACGCCTTCTGGAATTCTATGCAGCCGTCGTATCTGGAAGACCGACAGAGCCTACACGCGTTCTTATGGAGGAGCAGCAATCATGAAGCTCGATTGGAATCCATTCCTGATCCTTTGGTGGCCACATTCGGGTTGTCGATGGCTGAACCGCAGTCTGCTCTCGCAGCATCCTGCGATCGCAACCAGTGAATTCAGCTTGCCATTTCTCACGCATACAACGGACATGGTGCTTGCTCTGGATCGCACGAGCCAGGTGCACAAGGCTCGTTCACTCCCGGAACTCAGTGAGGAGTTCGACTTGCTTCGCCGTTCCGTGCAGACCGGTCGTCTCGCGGGAACAGTCGAGTACCTGAGCGGAAAGCGTGACATGCTGGAACGGGCGCTTCCGGGGGGAGTGCATGGCGGTCCTGTTTCGCCTGGTGCCCCTGAGCCGTTGGCTGTCGATGTCCCGTTGCTGCTGGATGCCGCTCCCAAGGCTCGTTTCATACATCTGATCCGCCACCCCTTCGACTGTTTTGCCTCGATGAAATCGCGTTGGGAGATGGATGGGAATCCTGCTCGCATTGCGGCGAGCTGGACGGCGATTAACAGCGAATTCACCAAGGTCGGCGCAGATCTGGGAGCCGGACAATTCTACACTCTGCGTTATGAGGATCTCCGAGCGGATACGGAAAACCGGTTGAAGGAGTTGATGGATTGGCTTGGTCTGCCTTTCGATCCATCCGTGCTGGAATCTGACAAATACTACGGGAAAAACAAAGGTTTGGATACCTCACGCTTGATCACCAGTGAGGAAGAAAGAGTGATCTGGGAAATCGCCGGATCGCTGGCGGGTCAGTACGGCTATAGGAACGATCCCGAGATAAAAGTTGAGCCTTTCCTGCAGGCTGATATGGTAAGACCGTTGATTTCGGAGGGGATATGATACTCGAGTTTTTTCCAGAATCCAGCAGGAGTGCGGATACTCGCCGACGGCTTGCCGAAGTGGTTCAGGGGGGCGACGTGTCGAGCAGCTACCTCGAATTCGGGTATGACTACTTCGACAATCCGGAGCATGTCATCGGGTACGGCGGCTACGGCTACGATGGGCGTTATGCGGATGCGGCGAAGAAAATGGTTGAGCATTACGGCTTGAAACCGGGGGACCATGTTCTCGAGATAGGCTGTGCCAAGGGAACCCTCCTCGTCGAGTTCAAGAAACTCGGGATGGAGGTTGCAGGGGTGGATGTCAGCTCGTACGCCTTGGAGAATGCGGTGCCCGAGGTGAAGCCTTATCTCGGTTGCAGTGACGCCACAACACTTCCCTTTCCTGACGGTCATTTCGCGCTCGTCATCGGCAAGGAGGTTCTGCCGCATGTGCCTCACGATGACATTGAGGCGACACTCATTGAGTGCATGCGCGTTTCCCGAGGAAAACTCTTCTTCGAGATCCAATGCGGGAGAACCGCGGTGGAGTTGGAATACATGAGGAAGTGGGACGCCACTCACAAGATCGTTGAAACTCCCATCTGGTGGGAAGCGTTCCTCGAGCGGATCGGCTTTCCCGGGGATGTGCATTACAAGGTTCTGATTTCCGAAGCGGAAATGGAGACGTCGGTTCACGGACTGTGAACCTGTTTTGAAAGATTCTGCAGGATGTCGGGGGTGGTAACGGACAACGTCACATTCCGTACTCATCCGCAGTTGCCATGTGAGTGTGAGACAGAAACGCAACGCTTATTCACTAGTGATGAGGAATAACCATGCAGGCGAGTGATTTCCAGGAGATGGTGAATAGAGATAGGAAGAACGATAAGATTGTCGTGCATCCCTGGATGATAGAATGGGAATGGGCGGAATCCTATCACAAGTATAACGGTCCTGAAGACCTGCTTCGCTGGATGAAGTGGACAAATCAGAATCCGGTCAATCAGATCATCCCCTCTCATCTGCTCGAGGATGGCATACGTCTGGTTGAATCACGCAACCGGTCCATCATCGAGACGCTTTTGCCGGGGACCGAGTACGACTTCCGGAATCTCGACGAGACCACGGCCCTGGATTATTTCTTCCTCAATCTCATTCCAAGACCGAAGCACCGTCAGGTTCGGACGGTCCTGGATTTTGGGGCTGGATTTGGTCGTCAGGTGAACCTCTGGTGGCAGAAGAATCCAGGATTGTCCTTCACAGCGATGGATGGAATCGAAACGGCGTATTGCCTTCAAAACCTTTATTATCAGTTTTTTACGCCGTCCTTGAATGAGTACGCCGACCAACCGGACACCTTTCAAATCAGCGAAAAACCGGGCATTTATCACCTTCCCACATGGCGCACCGATCTACTTCCGACCGATTTCTTTGACGTCATTATTAACGTCCAGGTTTTGCAGGAAATCAATGAGAACCTTGTGCTCCACATGTTGAATGAGTTCAAGCGATGTCTTAAGCCGGGTGGTGCGTTGTATGTGCGGGATCACGAGTCGCGTTGGCAACCGGCCCATCACATTGACATCGCAAGTTGGCTGCGAAAGGAAGGATTCCATCTCGAATTTTTCCCCTACTGGGTGGATGACGCACATCATGACAGGGCGGTTCCGAATCAGCCTGTGCAGCCGGATATCCACGGCATTCCTCGAATTTGGCGCAAGCAGGATCCAGAGCGTCCACATAGCTGATGGGATGGTAATGAGGGTGATGAAGAGGCAGGAAAAAGGATGAACGAAAAAGAATCGGGAGCGCCCTACCGAGGGCGAAACCCCGGAGTGAACGAGGAGATCATCGGATGAGCGGCAAACGGATATATGTCACCGGTGGCGGTGGTTATGTGGGAAGTGCACTCGTGCCGGAACTTCTCGAGAAGGGCTACGAGGTAACCGTACTCGATCTCTTTATCTACGGTGTCGAGGTTCTTGATTCAGTCAAGGACCATCCGGGTTTGACACTCATTCAAGGAGACATCCGCGATCAAGCGCTTCTGAATAAGAGCCTTCCCGGTCATGATGCCATGATCCACCTCGCCTGCATCAGCAACGATCCCAGTTTTGAGTTGAATCCGGAACTCGGCAAATCGATCAACCTCGATGCGATGGAACCGCTGGTACGTCTCTCGAAAGAGAACGGTATTCAGCGATTCATCTACGCCAGCTCCTCCAGCGTCTACGGGATCAAACCGGATCAGGAAGTGACCGAAGACCTCCCGCTCGAACCGCTGACGGATTACTCGAAGTTCAAGGCGATGGGCGAGGAGATTCTATTCAAGCACGATTCACCGGAGTTCGTTACGGTTGCGGTGCGTCCGGCGACGGTTTGCGGCTATGCCCCTCGCCAGCGTCTGGATGTGATTGTCAACATCCTCACCAATCACGCCTTCCACAATAAAAGTGTAAAAGTGTTCGGCGGTGACCAGAAGCGTCCGAACATCCACATCTCGGACATGGTGGATGTCTACCTGCTGATGTTGAACGCTCCCGCAGAGGCGATTCGTAGTCAGGCGTTCAACGCTGGTGACGAGAACCACACCGTCCGTGAGTTGGCTGAGATGGTACGGGATGTGGTCGGTCCTGACGGCATCGAGATGATCATTGAACCAACGGATGACAATCGCAGTTATCACGTTTCCTCGAAAAAGATCGCCGAGGCTCTGGCGTGGAAACCTGCCCGTTCCATCGAGCAGGCGGTGCGCGATCTGACGATTGCGTTTGCTCAGGGAAAACTGCCTGGAGCGACAGAGGATGACAGGTACTACAACGTTCGCAGGATGAAGCGGATCAGTCTGGTTTAGGGAGTCGCACGTGGAAGTCATTGACCGCAGACAGGAATTGATGCTCGTTCAGAAGTCGAAGTACTTCCCGGGTTCGACGTTTGTCGGCCCGTATGAACGTGAAAACGTCATAAACGGCATGCTGCAGGAACAGTGGCTGTGGCAGCATCGTGATCTGCTTCACGGGATTGTTGTCGATATGTCCACGCCGAGGTATTTCCACGAATACATCTACGATCTCCCGAAAGTGGAGCGTGTGCTGATCAGCGACCTCGACCAGCGGATCATCGAGAAAAAGGGGCACGAATCCAAGGTGGATATTATCGGCGACTTTTGCGCAACACCCGCGCCGATGCCCCCGAAAAGTGCCGACACGATTCTCTGTTTAAGTGTCATGGAGCATGTTGAGGATCCATTCGCACTGATGCGAAACATGTCCGAGATGCTTCGTCCGGGCGGATACCTGTTCGTCTGGACACCCTTCGCCTTCACCGATGGCCATATGGGGCCGACGGGACCCGACTTCTGGCGTTTCGGTCGTGATGCCCACCTGCTTCTTGGACGGAAGGCGGGTTTTGAGGCGGTGGAGTGCGGACAATTCATCGACATGGGCAAGCACTATGTGCATGAATTGGGAGTGGACATGAGCGCTAAATCCTGGAACCGGGGAATTCCATTCTCGAACTGGTGCATCCACAGAAAACCGGATATAAATGGCACTGTGTTTTCGCAAATCGGAGATGCGTGAAGATGAACGCTGTAGCTGAAAAGAGAGTGGCTGTTTCCGAACCGGGTTCTCCCGGTGTCAGGGTTCCCTATGTGGATCTTGCGATACAGGACGACGCACTCCGTGCGAGGCTCCTCGAAGCGGTTGAGGGCTCTCTGCTCAGCGGACAGTACATCCTTGGCGGAGAAGTTGAACGGTTCGAACAGCGGTTCGCCGAGCTCTGCGGAGTGCGTCACGCAATCGGGGTTGCCAACGGAACCGATGCGATTGTGTTGATCCTGAAGGGACTTGGCATCGGAGCAGGGGACGAGGTGATTACAGCTCCCAACTCCTTCCTCGCTTCCGCTTCGGCGGTCTTCCTTGCGGGAGCCACGCCACGTTTTGCTGATGTCCAGGAGGGAAGCTACAACCTCGATCCGCAGCGGGTTGAAGAGGCGATCACTCCAAAGACGAAAGCCATCCTCGCCGTTCATCTGACGGGCAACCCCGCCGATATGGCCGCCCTGTCAGAGATCGCCGAACGGCATGATATCTACTTGCTGGAGGATGCCGCGCAAGCTGTTGGTGCGAAGTCGGGCGGAAAGCCTGTCGGATCACTCGGCAAGGCGGCGGCGTTCAGCCTTCATCCCCTTAAAAACCTTGCGGCGGCGGGGGATGGCGGCGTGATCACGACAGACGATGATGAGCTGGCCGAGTGGTTGCGTGTTGCCCGTAATCACGGGCTGGAAAATCGTGACACCTGCCGATTCTGGAGCGTGAACAGCCGTTTGGATACACTTCACGCGGCGATGCTGAATGTCAAGCTGGACTATCTGCCACAGGGGACGGACAGGCGCAGAGAAATCGCCTTGCGGTATCGCGATCTGCTGTCCGGTATTGTCGGCCTTCCGGAGGTGCGCACGTCGGATGTCGCGGTCTATCACACCTTCGTGATTCGTGCGGAGCGGCGTGATGAGTTGCAGAATTACCTCGCGGAGAAGGGGATAGACACGAAAGTTCATTACCCGATTCCAATCCATCTCCAGCCTTCAGCGAAAGAGTTGGGGTATAAACCGGGAGATTTTCCAGTCACGGATTCTCTTACAGATAAAATTCTCAGCCTCCCGGTGTATCCAGAGTTGACCGACGAGCAGGTCGAGCGAGTGGCGAGTGAAATCAGGAGGTTCTACGGTGCCTGAGAGCAAGGACAGGAAGAGGGCGCTGGTCACGGGTGGCGCGGGTTTTATCGGCAGCCATCTGGTGGATCGATTGTTGGCGGATGGCCACGAGGTCACCGTACTGGACAATTTCTCCACCGGACAGCCGCGCAACGTTGAGCACCTCGTCGACAACTCGAGCTTCAAGCTGGTTGAGGTAGATATCACGGATCACGAGTCGATCCGCGAACATTTCAACGGCATTGACTGGGTCTTCCATCTTGCGGCGCTTGCAGATATCGTTCCCTCGATTCAAAATCCTAAGGCCTATTTCCGCTCGAATGTCGATGGAACATTCTCGGTTCTCGAGGCTGCACGTGCAGCGGGTGTGAAGCGCTTTGTGTATGCGGCTTCCTCCTCCTGTTACGGCATCCCGGATGAGTACCCAACGCCTGAGTCAGCGCCGATCAGGACGGAATATCCCTATGCCCTGACCAAGTTCCTCGGCGAACAGCTCGTCATGCACTGGGCAAAAGTTTATCAGCTCCCAGCGGTGGCGCTCAGATTCTTCAACGTGTATGGACCTCGTGCTCGCACTACAGGAACCTACGGCGCGGTCTTTGGGGTGTTCCTCGCTCAAAAACTTGCGGGCAAGCCATTTACCATCGTCGGTGACGGTGAACAGACCCGCGATTTCACTTATGTCACTGACATCGCGGACGCCGTTGTCCGGGCTGCCGGATCAGACCTCGTCGGTGAGATCATGAACGTCGGAAGCGGCGGAACCTACAGCATCAACAAACTGATTGACCTGCTGGGCGGGGAGAGGGTGTACATCCCCAAACGGCCGGGTGAACCGGACTGCACCTTCGCCGACACCGCGAAAATTGAGCGGCTGCTCGGCTGGAAAGCACAAGTGAGTTTTGAAGAGGGAGTGGGTAGAATGCTCGACCACATCCATGACTGGGACAACGCCCCCGTCTGGACACCCGAGAAAATCGGGGAGGCAACCAAAGAGTGGTTCGAGCGGCTCAGCCCTCGGGAGACGGTCTCATGAAGGCACAGGGAAACGGTAACGATCTGACCACAGTCGAGACAGCCGTCGATTTTGGGATTGAAGCGAAAATCCTGAGCATCGAGGAGCTTGCCGACCAGATCAGCCGTGAAAAAGAGGAGGGGAGGGAGGTCGCTCATTGCCACGGCGTCTTTGACCTCATGCACCCCGGACACCTGCGTCATCTGCAGGCAGCGCGCAAGGCTGCGGACCGGCTCGTGGTCACGATCACACCCGACCGCTTTGTCAACAAGGGTCCCGGCAGGCCGGTGTTCAACGAGTTCCTTCGCGCGGAATCTCTGGCTGCATTGGAATTCGTGGACTGGGTTGCGATCAACGATGGACCGACTGCGACGGACCTGATACGCAAAATCAAACCCAACCTCTATGTCAAAGGATCGGATTATCAGAACGCCGAGGACGATCTGACAGGAAAAATCGTCGAGGAGCAGAACGCTGTCGAAGAGGTTGGGGGACGGATTCATTTCACCGACGACATCACCTTCAGTTCTAGCAGTCTGCTGAACCGCCATTTTCAGACCCTCGCGCCTGAAATTGACGCCTTCCTCGATGATTTCCGAAGCCGCTGGAATGCGGATCAGATCATAGAAGCGCTGGACAACATGCGTGCAACGCGTGTTCTCATCCTCGGGGACACAATCATCGACGAGTACACTTTCTGCCAGCCTCTCGGCATGGCCAGCAAGTCGACGACGATCAATGCACGCTTCATCGATTCCGAGGCGCATGCTGGCGGTGTCCTCGCCGTAGCGAATCACGTCGCGGGATTCTGCGACCACGTTGAGCTGGTCACACTACTCGGAGAAAAGGATACTCAGGAGGAGTTCATCCGTTCTCATCTGAAACCCAATGTGCAGGCGACTTTCCTGATGAGACCGGATGCGCCGACGACGAGAAAACGCAGGTTCCTTCATAAGTATTTGTATCAGAAGATGTTCGAGATGACATACATCGAGGATTCGATCCTCCCGCCGCAGATTCAGGCGCGGCTGAATTCACTGCTGGCCAACCGTCTGCCGGAAGTCGATCTCGCGATTGTCACCGATTTTGGTCATGGGATGATCAGCGATTCCACAGTGGATGTCCTTTCGCGCAAGGCAAAATTTGTCTCGCTGAACGCACAGATGAACAGCGCCAACCTCGGGTTCAATTCGATTACACGGTATCCGCGCGCCGATTACCTCTGCATTGATCAGGAGGAGATGCGGCACGCCTACCACGACAGGTTTGGTCCGCTGCATGATTTGATAAGGCGAGCAGCCGAGCACCTGAACAGCTCCTATGTCACCGTGACACGAGGGCATCAGGGCTCTTCCACCTATTACCGAGGCAACGGTATTCACGAGACGCCAGTCTTCTCGGACCGAGCGGTGGATGCTATCGGCGCGGGGGATGCGTTTCTATCGATCACATCGCCCATGGCGGCCAATCGGCTCCCGGCAGAAATGATCAGTTTCGTGGGTAACGCGGTAGGCGCGCTCGCGATTCAGTACCTCGGCAACAGGGACTCAATCGAACCGGCGGCGTTGAAGAAATATATCGTGACGTTGTTGAAGTAGAAGGGAAGATCATGTTCACCGATCCAAACGGCAGGCAGTATCAGCGGATCTACCACTATCACATCCGCAAGACAGGTGGAACCTCCATCAACTGGGCATTCCTCCGTCTGACCGGTGGTGATATTGATGAAGTCTATAATCGCTTGAGTCGCGATCTCCAAGTGGACGAGGGTGGCCTTAAGATCGTTGGCTGGAACCGTGGGTTGATTGAAGCAGGAAACTATGACTACGCTTTCTCTCACATGCCCCAGCATATGTTTACACTCCCGCCTGATACATTCACTTTCACTGTATTGCGGGATCCAGTGGCGAGGATCCTTTCGCATTACAAAATGCTTCTTCAGATGCGGGACACATCACCCGATCACCAAGCATACATCGAGGAGAAATACCTCATCGAAGATGGGTTTGATGGATTCCTGCTGAATGTTCCCGACGATGTGCTGAAGCGTCAACTATTCATGTTTTCAAAGGACTTGAATATTGACGAGGCGTTGGAAAATCTATCCAAATGCGATTTGGTCATTGACCTTGACTCCTTTGAGGAGGGGATAGCAGAGCTTCGCCGCCGGACAGGGCACGCCATCGAGTACTCCCATGACCGCAAAGCCAAAGTGAATTTCAAACCCAGTGAAATTGAACTCGCGCGACTGCGGGAGATGCTTGAACCTGAATACAGATTCCTTGAACGGGCTCGGAGGGAAGTGATGAGGGAGGGTTCAGCGATTGAGCGAGCGAAGATACCCGCCGATCAGGCTTCATCTGCTCCCAACCTGAACCTCCGAAAACCCTTCTCTGTTCCGGTGGCCGTTGTTGCCTACAACCGTCCGGGGCACACCGCGCAGGTGCTGGAGGGATTGAAGGAGTATGGAGTCGAACGTCTCTACCTCTTTTCCGATGCAGCAAGGTCGGAGAAAGATGCTGAGGGCGTGGCGAAAGTGCGCGAGCTCTTCAATCGCGTTGATTGGGCCGAAACGGAAGTCATCGAACGAAAAGAAAACCTCGGTCTGAAGCGGTCGGTCGTCGGTGCGGCGAATTACCTGTTCAAGAACTATGACACCATGCTCCTGCTCGAGGATGATGTTGTCCCTCTGCCGACCATGTTCCCCTTCATCGAAGAGGGCCTCAGGCGGTACAAAGACGTTCCCGAAATCGCGGGCGTTTCCGGTTTTGGTCCGCCACTGCCGGAGCAGTTTCTCGAACAGTATCCTTACGATGCCTATTTCTTCCATCGCATGTCGAGCTGGGCGTGGGCGACTTGGAAATCACGCTGGCAACAGTACCGGCCTGATCTCGCTGCATTGATGAAAGAAGTTCTCTTTAAACGGACCAATCTGACTCTCGGCGGCAGCAACGTGGTGGACTACACTCTCGCCGCACTCAAGGGAAAGGACATCTGGACACCGAACTGGATCCTCGAGATGGCGATGCGGGATCAGCTCTTTGTCTATCCTACGAGGTCCCACATCAACAATGTCGGTCTCGATGGCACAGGCATGAACAGCGGCAAAACCGATCGATATCAAACGGTCCGTCACGATCACACTGCGAGCCGTTTTCCCGAGGAGCTGGCGATCGCGCAGGAGGTGTGCGGCCTCTTTTACAAGACGCACGGAAATCCCCTACTGAACAGGGGTGAAGTTGCTGATGGAAAATCGGGCAGTTATCCCCTTAAAAGGTGGGTTGTAGAACAAAGGAGCAAACCGATCGAAACGAACAATCCGGTTGAACTGATACGCGGTGCCATGCAGAAAATCGCGGCACGCGATTTCACCGGGGCGCTGGAACAGCTAGACCAGCTCAACGGTGCCTCCGACAGCATGCAGAACATCCACCTGATGCGGGCGCTCTGCTATAGAAGCCTCGGACAGGTGAGTAAAGCAAAGGATGCGGTTGAGAAGGAGCTGAGCCTTTTCCCGGAAAATAAAGATGCGACTGCTCTCCAGAGTGCCATCGTGGCGGATCTTCAGAATGAAGCGGCCCCGGCTCAGAGATCAGCACACGTTGCTGGATCAGGAAATGTTGCTGCGGCGCCACTCCGTTCGCCGTCATCTTCCGAGGTGGCAACTGACACGCCGGAGACTGTCGAGGGGTTAATGGCACAGGCTCGGAGGGAGATGGATTCCGGGATGCTTGATGTCTCTTTTGAGACGATCCATCGCGCCAAAGCGAAAAAGATGCCCGTTCGTGGGCTGGACCTCCAACGTGCGGAACTCTTCATCAAAATGGAGCGGATTGATGATGCCCGTGAGGCGGTTCGCGAGGAACTCCGCCTGTTTCCCGAGTATGATGCCGCGAAAAAATTGGCTAATGAAATCGGCGCCAATCAGTTCCAAGGCAAGGTGCCGAACGATCCGGAATTCCTTGTGTTGCTTGAAAAAATCCGGCCTTATACGATGTTGACGGAGCTGCGTCTCTACAACCTCTATCGTATGGCGAAACAGGCCTGTATCGAGGATCTGCCCGGTAATTTTGTCGAATGTGGCGTTGCGGGTGGCGGGGCTACAGCGCTATTGGCCCACATCGCTAGACAGTACAGCCGCAGGCCGAGGAAGGTGTATGCCTTTGACACGTTCGATGGCATGCCCGAACCGAGCGAAAAGGACCGTCAAATCAGGTCCGGTATTACCGCCGAGGAGAGTGGATGGGGAACTGGAACCTGTGCCGCTCCCATCGAAAATGTTCACCGTGCCTGTAGGGAGTTGGGAGCGGAGGATTTGCTCGTTGCCGTAGCTGGGCTTTTTGAGGATACCCTGCCGCAAACACGCGGTGAAGTCGGTGAAATCGCGTTGCTGCATGCCGATGCCGATTGGTACGAATCCCAGTTGTCGATCTTCAACCATCTTTATGGCAATCTCGTCCAGAACGGTTTTGTGCAGGTGGATGATTACGGCTACTGGAGCGGGAGCCGGGAGGCTGTGGACAAGTTCCAGAGTACGCAGGGTGTGTTCTTCACAATGCAGGACATCGATGGCAACGGAGTCTGGTTCAGGCGTCCCTGACTCAACGGGAGCTTATCACTTGCTGGAATAGTGCAAGATATCGTTCAGCCTGTAATTCCTGTCCGTACCCGGATTCCGCTACGTTGCGACACCGGGGACGGATTTCTCTCTCCTCAGCTTCGGGTCTGGTGAGCACCCAGTTGATCCCGGCGGCGAGGTCGACAACGTCGAACGGTCTCGCGAGGTAGCCTGTCTGCATATGAGTCACCATGTCGGGGATTCCGCCGATGGAGAAGCCGACGACCGGCGTTCCACAGGCGAGGCTTTCGACTACGGTGTTCGGCAGGTTGTCTTCCAACGAAGGGATCACAAAGAGATCCGCCGCGCCATAGACTCCAGCGATTTTCTCCTCCTCCTCAATCGAACCAAGCGATACCATGCGGAAACGGGAGGGGAGATTCAGGTCAGGACTTTTGCGACCAAATGTAACCAGGGCTACTCGCTGGTCCGGTGGAAGTGATGCGTCGAGGTGAGGGAGAGATTCAATCAGGAGCTGAAATCCTTTTCGAAGGTTGCTGACGGAATCCGCGCCAAAAAGGATCATTTTCTCTTCAGTACCGATACCCAAGCGATTGCGAAGCTCTTCACGTTCCCCCGGTTTGAAAACATCCAACGGGAAACCGTTTGGGATGCAGTGAACGGGAAACTGGCTGAAAAGTGTTGAGGAGAGCGCTTCGTTCTGCAGCCATTTTGAGGGCGACACAGCTTGCAGCCGGACCCTGCTGTATACCTCCTGCTTCATCAGCCAACTCTGGCGCGAGAAATCATCTTCACGGTTCGATCCCAACGCCGGACAATTTCCACACCGCTGGCGATAGTTCAGGCAGCCCACCGAGTAGTGACAACCCCCGGTGAAGGCGTGAATGTCGTGCATCGTCCACACCGAGGGGATATCACCCAGCAAAGGCGCGAGAGTCGGATAGTCGATAATCCCGGCGATCCAGTGAAAGTTCAGAACGTCCGCCTCACGGATCTCCTGTATCAGGTCAATTCGAGCGGTGGACCGGGCATCGGTAAACGTTTCCAATCCCTGTGGGCGGTTCGGGTAGGAGGAGAGGTTCTGGCGAAAACGCTGTAGCGCCTGTTTCCAGACGATGGTCTCTTCGTCTTTCTCCCAACTGGCAATTGGTTCCGAACCACCGGGATGGGGAGGAAGCACTCGAACCGTTGGATCGTTTCGTCTCTTGATCGCCACGTACATCCGGCAGTCATGGCCCAGCGCTCGCAAACCCCGATGAAGACGGTAGGCCGCAGTGCCAGCTCCCCCCGAATCGGAAACCGAGATCATTGCGATCCGGAGCGACTCCGGTCGAAGTGTTTCCACTTCAAGTTTGTCGAGAGAAAGCCCCAACTGTGCTGCGAGCTGGTGATGTTCCTCGTTCCAGTCCTCAATCGGGAGCCTCTGCAAAAGCATGCTGGCGAGATCCATCTGTCCAGCCGAGATGAAAAAACGGGTGAGCACAGCCAGTTCTTCGGCAGTGTAGGCTTCCTTCTCCGCATCCATCGCATCGGCAACCACGTCGAAGTGCTGAGTTGCCTGGCACTTCTCAACAGCCTGTTTTGCCTCTTCGATCCACGGTTTCATCGCTCTCCCGGCCAAGCTGGTATGATTGCAGGGGTTCCTTCGATCAATTGAACGTAAGTGGTGCAGGAACAGGATGCAACGGTATCGAGGGCTGTTCATCGTTGAAAATCCCGATTTTTTGGAGCAGAAAGACAGGAAAATACCAGCCCGCGCCATTCAGGCTCCGATCATCGCAAAACGGAAGAAATTGCCGGATCGGTGCAGTTTTCATAACTCACGATTGCGGATGGTATCTGGGTGGCATCACCACGGTGTGGATAGTATAGTAAGTGTCATAAAAACAAAGGTAAAATGTTGGCAACCCGTCCTGTTTTTCTTTCACCCATGGCACAGGTTTTGCGAAAGACTTCGGTGAGGTACTCCGCCGCGTAGTGGAATCGCAGGAGGAGTACGCCTGAATTGCACAACGGAGAGTTTGGGCGTGGAAAGTACGCGAAAACCGATACTCGTCACCGGGTCTCATCGGTCCGGAACAACATGGGTGGGCAAGGTGCTTAGTGCGCATCCGGCGCTCGAGTATATCCATGAGCCGCTCAACCTGAACATCACCCCCGAAACCTGGGGGATCCTACCGGTGGAGCGCACAAGCTGGTATCACTATATCGCGGCGCACAATGAACAGCAGTTTCTCCCGGCCTACAAAAGGTTGTTGCGGTTTTGTTATAACCTGCGCGAAGCGACTCAGAAACTCGATCCCAATTCCAGCTATTCCCCTCAGGAGCTGAAGGTCATTGCGCGTTATCAGTCCTTTGCAAATGCCTACGCAAGCCATCTGTTGCCCTTGGTCAAAGATCCGTTTGCTCTTGTTTCAGTTCCCTGGTTTGCCGACAGATTGGGGATGAATGTCGTGGTGACCATCCGTCATCCGGCGGGATTTGTAAGCAGCCTACAGCGGCTGGGCTGGTCGTTCGGCTTGGGTGATTTTCTGGCTCAACCCGAATTGATGGCCGCTCACCCGATTCCGGCGAAAGACCTGGAAGCTAATGAACGATTCCTTCGTGATGGGAACGAGATTGCAAAGATCGCGCTCGGTTGGAAGCATCTGTATCGAATTGTCAGAAACTTCCTGAAGTCTCATCCCCACCTGATCTACGTGCGGCATCGGGATCTCGCGCTGCAGCCCGTTGAGATGTTCAGGCTGCTCCTTGAAAAACTCGAGTTGGAGTGGACTCCTGAGGTGGAAAAGACCGTGGTAGAGACCAGCGCAGAAACCAATCCACATGAACGAGAGCTTGGGGATCACCACAATGTGAACCTGGACAGCAAAGCGGCTCTTGACAACTGGAAGAAACGCCTTAAGCCCGATCAGATTGAAACGATTCAGAGTGTTGTGGAAGAAGTAGCAGCCGACTATTATACCGAAGAGGAGTGGTAGTGTGATCAAGGAAACCACAGATCTCAAACGTCTGGACAACCGTTCCGTGACCACATCCGAATTCGATACGCGGACAGCAAAGCATTACCGTGTCAGTGCAATCGTTTCGGTTTACAACTCCGAGCTCTGGCTTGAATCGTTTTTTGAGGATTTGTTCGCACAAACCCTTTATCAGCGGGACGAGCTGGAAATCGTCGTTGTGGATAGCGCTTCGACGGACAGGAGCTGGGAACTGATTGAGCGGGGACTGAAGAACCGTCCTCACATCCGTGCGATTTCGACCCGTGAACGGGAATCACTGTATCTCGCGTGGAATCGCGCAATCGTCGAGTCGACGGGGTCGTATATCACCAACGCGAATACCGATGATCGTCACGCGGCGGATTCGCTGGAAGCGCTCGCAGATGAACTCGATTCGAACCTCTCTCTCGACATGGTTTATGGCGATGCGCTCATCTCCCGGGTAGCCAACCAACCCTTTGATAGTGTGCCGCACAACGAGCCCTATCGTCTTCCTACGTTCTTCGCACCTTCGCTTCTCCTCTATTTCGGGTTGGGGAATCAGCCGATGTGGCGGCGGATTGTACACAACAAGGTTGGGGGATTCGATTCGAGTTATCGTGCCTCCGGCGATTGGGATTTCGCGGTCAGAGTCGCCGCCAGCCACCGAATCGGTCATGTCCAACGCATCGTTGGTTCTTTTTACGTCGGCGAGAGCAACATCTCCTACAAAGATGGAACGATGGCGAAAGAGGATGAGCGGTTCAAAGAAACATACCGGACAAGCGAGTGGCTGGAAAAGTTATATGCCGCTGAAGGATTCACACCCTCAAACGCACGTGATAGGGCCAGAATGTGGCTCGATATGGGTATTCGTGCGATGGAATTCATCAATCCGATGGGAGGCAGGAGATTTCATCTGGGTTATGCGCTGGCCTGTTTCCAGGAGGCGGACCTTCTCACTCCGGAGTGGGCCGCTCCCCGAATGAACATGGGAGTATGCTTTGCTATCGCAGGCCAGAAAGCCAAAGCGGTGGAGATCTGGGAATCGTTGCCAGAGAATGAGTATTCCACGGAAATTGCGGTGAACCGCAAGCTCCTCGAAGGGGGAGTAAAGACCCACGAGCGTTATGCGGGTTTGCGGTTGGCTTTCTCGGATCTCGAGTTCCTGTCTCAGTGGGATCTGGCGAACGCACAGGTTTCAAAGCGCAGGGAGAAAACAAACCTGACGCCGGACAGGCAGGGGGCCACAGTTGAGTCTGGTGATGCAGCGATGGGAAACGGGGTTCAGCAACAACCATCGGTGCCGGACGAACTGGAATCCAGGATCGCACGCGCCGATCAGAGACTCGCTTCAGGCAATCCCGCTGGGGCAATTAAGGAACTGATCGCTGCGGATGCACGGCATCCAGGTTCGGGATTATCCCAGATGATTCCCAAGATCATCGCCCTGATGAAGCCTGTTCCTGAATCAGGTGGCTCCACCCTTCAGCCGGATGCTGGGAGACTTCAGACTGTTCTCGATGATCCTGAAACTGTTCGCGCCTCAGCGAGTGTGGGCTGGCTGTCAAAGCCGGGCGCCAGGGTATCGGTCGTTATGCCTTGCTATAACAATTCAAGAACCCTGTCGGAATCGCTTCACAGCATTCTTGTCCAGAGTGACCGGGATTTGGAAATCATCATTGTGGACGATGGCAGCGAGGATGGTTCACAGGCAAGGGTTCAGAAATTCATCGCTGAATACCCCGAGCAGAGAATTCTGTTCATTGAACGTCAAAATTCCGGTGGAAAGCCGGGACTCGTCCGAAATCACGGAATACGGCACGCTCGCGGAACCTACGTGCTCCCCCTCGATTCTGATGATCTGCTCCTTCCCGATACACTTGAAAGGATGGTCCGGTTGATCCTTCCGAGCGGCGAGAAAGAGGCGGTCGTTCACGGATACTTCACCCGATTTGGAGAGCGGGTCGATTCATGGCCGACAACAAGCCGCCCGGTTGATCGGAATTACCTCCTGCGGCACAATCAACTTTCGAATACCAGTCTCTACCACCGCTCCCTCTGGGAAAAGGTGGGTGGGTACAGCGACCTGACCGGGTACGAGGACTGGGAGTTCTGGATTGCTTCAGCGAGGATGGGGGCGGACTTCATCCTCATCCCGGAGTGTACCTTCCTCGTGCGAATCGAGGATGATCAATCGGTCAACAGCAGGGCAAAGCGGAATCACGAGCGTTTGCTCGCAAATCTCATGATGCTTCATCGGGATCTCTACGAGAAGGCAGAGGTCGAATGGGCGGAGGATTTTCTACTGCGTCACCAGCAGGATGGTGTCGGCAAGGAACCTCATCTCGGGAATGATCGTTTCCCTCTTGCTACGGCGCTTTTGGTGGCCGCCTGGCCGAATTACTACACCGATGAGGAGCAGAAGTGGGCGGGTGATTATCTGAAAAACCATCCCCCGAAGCTCAAAAATGGTCTCAAGAAAGGTCTCTTTCCTCCCGCCAGACATCAGGTGGGGGACAGTCAGAAACCTGTTCCTGAGGGAGATACAGACCTTCGAACGCACAAAAATGGTGGAGAAGTGAAAAGAGTCCTCTTCCTCTGCCATGATTTTCCTCCCCACAGGTTTGCCGGGGCGCAACTCTATGCCATGCAACTGGCGAAGTTGATGAAGTCGCGAGGTGTGCATGTGGATGTCTTTCACCCTGTGATGCGCGGCGAGTTTCCGCCGGATTACTCAGTTCATCAAGACGTTTACGAGGATGTCGATGTCTTCAAACTGAGCAAACCGCCTCACCAGGAGCACGAAAAGTTTTATCAGGAAGAGGCGGGACGGGCGTTTGGCATGTGGCTTGATGGCCGCGAGTATGATCTGGTCCATGTTCATGGTCTGGGACAACTCACGGTGGCGCCGTTGTTGGAGGCGAATCGCCGTGGATTGCCCATTATGATGACAATGCACGATTTCTGGCTTTTATGCGACCAGTGGCACATGGTCAACACGAGTGGCACAATCTGTTCGGGTCCGGAATCGCCCGAAAAATGCGCCGCCTGCTACCTGAAACTCCTGGGCCGTCCGCCACAGCCCGCAGAATATCAACTTATTCACCAGGCAGAAGCATCCCGGCGAAATTGGATGCTGACCGCATTTGAAGCTTTGGATATCGCAGTTGCCCCGAGCAGGTTTTTCGCCAATCGTTACGCTCAATACGGCATGCCGGGAGTGCGTCACCACCCGATAAGCATCAAGTCCATGGAGCCGATGCCGAAACAAAAGCGCGAGAAGGTTCGGTTCGGTTTCTTCGGCCAAATTATCAGCAGAAAGGGCGTGGACCTCCTTGTTGAGGCGTTCAGCCATCCGGACTTGGCCGCCTACGAACTCCACCTCTATGGAAAAGTGTATGAGGAGAGTTTCGGACAACAGGTTCTTGCGGTTGCGAAATCGCTGCCGAACATTCTCGTTGGCGGCGCATATGATCCGGCACAACTTCCGCAGCTCTATTCGGAGGTGGATGTTGCCGTAGTCCCCAGCCGCATGGACAACTATCCGATCACCGTTCTCGAGGCGTTCCTCAACCGGACCCCCGTCGTCGGCTCCAACGTGGGCGGTATCCCCGAATTGATTCAGGAGGGGAGGGATGGAATTCTCTTTGCCTCGGAATCTGTCGAGGATCTTCGTCGTGCGTTGTTGCAGATCGCCTCTGATCCTGAAGCGGTGCGGGAGATGTCGGCAAGGATGAGCATGCCGCGAACACAGCAGGATGATGTCGAGGCGACTTTGGAGCTCTACGATGAGACGATCAAACGTCGCAGGGAGGAAAACGGGGTGGACAGCGCCTTGTCAACAGGTCTCGTGGCGAAACGACCAATGCGGGTGAATCCATGACTGCCGGCTCAAAGAAGAGGGCGCTGGTCTTTTTCTTTAAAAACGTTCACGTCCCCATTCTTCTCCCCCTTTATCGGGAGATGGCCAGGAGAGGGACCTACGACGCTGCGTTCTGTCTGCACCCTTATGACCGCACTATCCGCGCCGGATTCCCGCCCGAGGAGGAAAAGGCTTTCCGGGAGATGGCGAAAGGGGTTCGCTTTGTCAACCACCCACAGGAATGGGATGCCGACGTCTCCTTCATGGCGGACAATGTCGCACCAATTCTGAGAGGCCGGGGCAAGATCGTCAACGTGGGTCACGGTTTGCTTTCAAAAGGGCAGTACTTCACCGACCGCGACATCATCAACCGGGAGAACGATTCAGATCTACTCTGTGTTCCCGGTCCCTATCACCTCGAACGGTTGACGAGCAGTGGAAAATTGAAAATCCCTGTTGTGGCAACGGGTTTTCCCAAACTCGATACGTTGTTTGCACCAGATAGAGCGAGTCGTAACCAGCTGATGGCTTCAGCAGGCCTCGATCCATCGAAGAGAGTGATCCTCTACGCGCCAACTTTCAACATGGAGCTCTCTGCGATTCCCTTCCTCTGGAAACGGGTAGCGCAATTGGCGGACGAGAACACCTACCTGTTGATCAAGCTGCACGGTTCCACACAACCGGAATTCAAGCAGATGCACCGCGAGCTTCCGGCGGTCAATCCAAACGTCTTCTACGTCGAGGATCAGGACATCACGCCCTATTTGCAGGTGGCGGATCTGATGGTCAGTGACGTTTCCAGCGCCTTCATGGAGTTTATCGCTCTGGACAAGCCTGTGGTCCTCTTCAACAATCCGAACACACCGACCTACCAGAACTATGATCCTCGCGACATCGAGTATGCCTGGCGTGACAAGGTGGGAGTGCAGGTCTCCAGTTTTGAGGAGCTGTGTGATGCTGTGCGTGAAGGTCTGCTTCATCCGGAAGCGGGTGAGGAGGGACGCCGGTATTGTGCCGAGCAACTGTTCGCGGACCGGACTGGAAAGGCGAGCGCGTATGTACTCAATGCCGTGGAGGAATTGCTCGCCGGACGAAATCCGGGTGTTGCCGAAGTGGAAGAGTTACCTCAGAACGCAGGCAGTATGGATTTGAGGGAGCTTGACCGGGTGATCGGATCGGTTCTGGAGTCACGGCGAGTGGGCGACCTCGAGACTGCGCGCTCCCGGCTCGCATCGGCACTACAGCAATTCCCCGGAAACAGCGAGCTAAGCGCGATTGCACTGCAGCTTGGCGTAGCCTGAATACAGTTCGGTGTTTCCAAAGCAGGTTCAGGCGATGGTTGTCTCGTTCGGCTGTTCCACCACAATTCCCACGGTTTTCAACACCTGGGTCGCTGCACGTTCAGCAGCCTTTCCATCAATTGGTCCCACGAGCATCGGTCCATACTTCGCACGAAGCTCAGCCTTCTCGCCGGGATCTCTGAACGATCTCTCCACGGCATTGACCATCTCTGTGGCGTTGCGGGCTCGTAGCCCGACATGCCGCCAGGAATATTCGATGTCGTTGGGATCAAAATGGGCGAACTGGTGCTGGAGCGGGTTGTCCACAAGAACCACAGGACGGTCAAGTGCAATCGCTTCCATGAACGCACTGGATACATCGCTGATCACAACGTCCGCTGCTACGAGGGAGGGTGTCAGGTCTTCCTCTTCGATGTAATGAATTCGTTCGTTTGTGAGTGCGATGAGCCTGTACATCTCCTGCCAGATTGCTGGAGCCATGCCGTGCAGTTTTATCAGCACATGGCGGTTGGGGGGAGCGGCCAGTTCTCTTATACGATCGGTTATCACGGGAACAGCGGACAACTCGATGTTGAACGTCGGGGCAAAAGTAATAACCTCCGCTTGTAACGGAACTCCCATTTCCATTCGTACGGATTCACGGGTCATCTCGCCCCTGCCGATAGGATCGAATTTCACAAACCCTGTTGGGATGACGGGTGGTTTAAGAACCTTGCGTAGTACATCGGCGTGATGAGGTCCGGGAACACAGATCAGGTCGAGAGCATTCTCGCGCAACACATTTGCCGCGGTTGTGTAAAAAGTTCCCTTGCTGATCAGCCCATGATTCACATTCACCATCTTCCCGCCCCAGAAAATGCCTCCCATATCGGCATCTGCGAGCACGGTTGCGTGAGGTGACCAACGAGTGATCTCGGATTGCGGCAGCCAGTCAATGCCCTGTTCAACGAGGGTTTCGATCTGATCATCAGTCAATCCTTCTCCCGGCAGAGATTCTCCCGGTGGTCTCCACGCTGGGGAAGAGACACGGATGTCCACTTCGGGGGTGTTCTCGACAAGCCAACAACGGACCGGCTCCATGTGTGGCAGGTGCAGGTTCCGTTTTGCGTAAAACAGGATGCGTTTTCTCATCTTCCCTCGCCCGGTTACAACCCCAATCCTCTTCGACTTGAAATGGTGCAGCTTCTAACATTCGGTGGCACTGTTTACTCAACAGCGAAACCATCCTTCTGATTTGTGCTGATAGGCGTTCCATAGTGCAGCACGGCATCCGTGAGTTTCTCTCTCGCGTGTTCACCGCCCGCCTCGATGATGTCCCTGACAACGGTGAAGAGCGGAAGCGATATGTTCAGCTCCTGCAGCTTTGTCACCGTCTTCAACATCTCGACCCCCTCGACAACCATTCCCACCTTGCCAAGCGCCGTGTCCGGATCCGTTCCGGAAGCAAGCAACTGCCCGAATTTTCTGTTGCGGCCTGCGGGCGAGAGGGAGGAGGTCACGAGGTCGCCCAACCCGGCGATCCCGTAGACTGTGGATTCGGAGGCTCCCAGGAACGTTGCCAGTGTCAGGAATTCACGGAGCCCGTAGGTCATCAGCAGACCGTTGAAATTGTCGCCCAGCTCGAGTTCGTCAGCCATCCCGATTGTAATCGCGAGGATACCCTTGAGCGAGGCCGCGATTTCGACGCCACGCACATCCCTGCTGGTTTCCAGGGTCAATCTCGGGTGGCTGAGCATTCGCGATGCCCGGCTGAGAGCTTCCAGCCGTTTCCCTGCAAGAACCGCTCGCGTAGGTTTTCCTGCGGCGATCTCGCGTGCGATGTTCGGACCTGAGAAGGTGACGACGGCTGTGTCCGGCAGAAGTTCAATCAGCAACTCGCTCATTGTTTTCAATGTCGAATGGTCGAACCCTTTTGCGCCGTTGACAACCAGACCACCCTTCAACTGCTCCTTCAGCGGTTCAACTGCTTCCCGAACCCGATGGCTGGGAACCGCGATGAACACAACGTCCCGCTCTTCGATTGTGAAGGCATCTACTGACGAAATGATGAGTGAATCTGGCAGGGTAAAATCTGGTAAATAGGATTTGTTGATTCTCTGCGAAACCATGAGGTTTGCCTGTTCCGCCGTTCGCGTCAGGAGTACTGTTGGTCGTGAGGGTGCAAACAGACTCGCGATCGTCGTTCCCCAGTTGCCCGCTCCGAGGACGACGAGTCTGCTGTCCCTTGTGGAAGAGTCCTGGAAAACCATCAGCCCTCCTCCGTCTGGTTTGCCTTTGCCAACGTCGCACCGAGACGACGCGCCAGCTCCAGCGCTTCCTTATCGCCGGGATGCTGTCCCAGGTACTTCTGAAGGTGTCCGGCCGCCTTCTCGAACTTGCCCTTTTTCTCATAATGCAGTGCAAGTCGCAGTAGGCCATCAGTGTCAGAATTCGTTTGCGTGACGGATTTATTGGTGTTCTCCGGAACACTCGATTTTACGTTGCCGTTTTGAGGCATCAACCGTCCAATCCACTGGGACAGTTCCTTGATTCGGCGCTCCGCCTCAGCGATTTCGCGACGGTTCAGCGGCATCACCCGGTTCCAGAGGGGTCCATCGTGCCAATGTGGGTGGCCGAGGACAACATCTGCCGCCACGCCCAGTTTTACTGTCGTTAATCCGGACGGAGTTCCAATCAGCTCATTCAGCGTAGGCTCGAGGGCTGGACTTCCTTTGCTCATTACGATGATATCAAGTCTGGGTGGAGTAATAGTGCGCCAGGTGATTCCCGACTGGCTGACCATCATCTCCTCGTCCAGCTTCTTGAGGTCGTCTCCGTGGTGAATGCTCAGGTTAAGCAACACCCTCGGGTCCTGTCCCGGAGCGGCTGCCGGCATCAGCGGCACGATTCCATCAAGGTCGGGCATCCGCCGCAGGTGGTTCAAAAGCCTGAGCAGCCAGCGATGATGTCCGGTGATGCCGGGATGGATGACAGCGTTGAACGGAGTCGAGAACAGGTGTTTTTGAAGCTCGTCAGTTGAGGCGTTCTCCAACAACGTCACACGTTCGGGCCACCGCTTTGCCAGTTCAGCCATCGACCGTTTGTCCGGAGTCGTCGTCCCCGGCAGGGTTGCCACCACCGCCTTGAGTTGGAGGCCGCCCTCCTCAAAAAGGCTTTTCAGCGTGTTCATCGCATGCTCTTCGTCCCCAGCTTCCACGGGAATCAGCGTTGTCAGCAGAGGCTGTTGTCCCGCTCCACTTGCACGCTGGTTAAGAGCTTGTATCGTCGCCGCAAAGATGTGCTGGATCGATGTGCCGTCGAGGTTCTTGAAAAGTCCTTTCCGAATCTGCTGGTTAATCTCGTCATTGGCGCGGGGAGTCTTTTTGAATCGTTCCAACTCCAGTCTCAACCCCTTCAGATCAGAAACCCTCGGGAAGAGCTGCCGGAAGGAAAACTCGGGGTCGGTTGCATCAAACCTCGGGTGTTCCCGTTGATTCGGGTTATCAAAGAGAATGACTGGCAGGTTCAACGCAGCCGCCTCGAACATGATCGTCGAAACGTCGGTGATCACGAGATTGGCGAGGCGCAGGTACGGCTGGATATCCATCTCGCGTGTGATCATTACATGCGGATGTCGTTTAGCCAACTCCTCGAAAGCGTCTCGAGCCTCTTCCGGAGTGTCGGGGTGAAGCCGGATGAACAGGAGATTGTCATCATCCGCGATCGCGGAAATCCGCGTCCAGAGGATCGGGATTGCCGAGTACTCAGGTTCGTAGCTAGGGGCAAAGAGGATGATTCTCCGGTTCGGATCCAGGCGAAGCTGGTTGCAGAAAACCTCACGTTTGGGAATCCAGTTTCCCAGAATCGGATCGAGGGAAGGGAGACCGACCGTAATGATCGGCGTAAAGATTTTGCCACCCTTCTGGAGCCGTTCCCCATGCCACGGGCCCGGAACGAACAGAAGGTCCGCGAGATTGTCGAGGTTCCCGGCAGGCTTTGTGGTGAACCGTTCGCCTCTCCCTCTCGTCCCCGAGGGGATGCGGGCGAGGAGTCCGCAGCCATCCAGTTTCGATTCGACAGGCTCGAAGGTGAAGGTTACATCCGGTTTCCACTCCTGTGGATTCTCGATGATCGGCAGACCGATCTTGCGAATTCGGGCGAGGGGTGATTCCGCGAGTCCTACGCGTTCCTCGGGGTCGTACGGTGTCAGGTAGACCGCCGCCTCCCACGGCTGAGAATGCCTCAGACCATGCGCAAGCGGCAAGGCTGCGCCGAGGTTGCTGGCTCGATGGATGTGGAGTAAAGCGCGGGGCATAAAAGCTCCCAAAGTTTCCTGCGGATACCGTCCGCACGGTCCCCGCCCAGGATGCCCTCGCCAGAGGGAATCATTCACCCAGTATAAGAGCAACCGTCGTACCATCGTAAAGCTATAATAAACAGTTCTAAAAACGTCCGTAATGTGCAGATTCTTCCGCCAAATCGGCATCATTTGCCAGCGAACACCGGGATTGGATTCTGGTAATAGATGGGAGTCTCTACGGGAGGGATTGAAATTAGTTTTAAGTATAGATAAAACAATAACATATAAGGCTGACAACTTCATAAGCTCAAGGATAAGCCCCGCATCCAAATGATCTGGAGCGGGGCGGAAGGTTCAAATGGTTTTAAAATCAATCTGAGCCGAAATCGTTGCCGTCAGGAAGTGGTGGAGACATCAGAGAATCGGTATCCTCCGATTTCGCTGTGATCTGTCTGTGCTCTCGGTGATTTATCAGCACGTGAGCTGGCGGGGCTGTCCCATCCTTGTCCTCGCCGAAATAGAGTGTCTGGTGCGGGAAGGGGATCTCCACGCCTTCTAGGTCAAACCGGCGTTTGATCCTCAACCGGAAGGCTCTGGCGACATTCCATTGTTCGAGCGGAACAGTTTTGAACCGCACTTTGAACAGCAGGTCAGAATCGTTAAAATCATCAATACCAAATACTTCCGGACCATCGGTAATGACGTCCGAGAATCTCGGATCCGCTGCGAGGGCTTCACCCTCTTCCTGCAGAAGCCGCATCACATGGTCAGCATCCTCCCTGTAGGCGACTCCAATGGAGATCAACGCACGGGAATAGTCCTTGGACAGGTTGGTAACAGTTGTGATCTCACCATGGGGGATGACGTGAACCTTTCCTGCGAAATCACGAAGGATAAGTGTGCGGAGAGTTATCTGCTCAGCCTGCCCAACTTTTCCTGCAGCCTCTATCACATCACCAACTCGGACGTGGTTTTCCAGTAGGAAAAAAAGTCCATTCAGCACGTCTTTGACCAGCGATTGTGCACCAAAACCGATAGCGAGGCCAACAACACCTGCGGCAGCGATGATCGGACCGAGATTGATGCCAAGTGCTCCCAGAATGAGAGTCAGCATAATTGCGAGGACGCCGAAGTTGAGAACGCTGTGCATCAGGCTCGAGAGCGTCTGGATTCGTTGCCCTCGTTGGGTGTTCATCGCCGCGGCCTGCTTGGTGATTCGCGTGACCATCTTGCTGAAGAACCACCAGAAAGCCCATGAAAACACTATGATCAGGACAATTCTCAGGGCGATGGGGGCCCAATTCTCGATGTTTGAAAGAAAGGACTGCACAATAATGGAAAAATCCATCTCGACCTCTTTTTGGAATATTTCTGTATAGGTCAATTTCTCCAGATTCAGTCTGAACCGCAAGTGCAAGTCTGGGTGCAACGCCAAGCTGGAGTCTTTGCAACTTCTCCTCATTTGGCTTGATTTGAGCCATTTCTCAAGATTTCCATGACAATTCGACCCTGATCATTTTCTACAATTATTAATCATTCACCCCCCTGAAGGATGGTAGTATACTCGTTACGGCCTCGGAGGCTCCCCCAAAGCTTTCGAGGCCGAAGAGTGTCCGACCGTAGCTACCGAGCTGAACTCACGATGGGGCGTTGCTCCGTGGGTGAGGAAGGTTGTTTCTTTCATGGATCATGGATGCGGGGCATTTGGATGCCTCCTCACAAGCCTGAATTGAGGCGAGATGTTGAATCGTCCAAAGAATAAAGCACAGTTGCAGCGGGTAGTCTTCTTTCTGCTCACTCTTTTTCTTGTAGCACAGGTGAGTTGGTGGGTCTATTTCCAAGTTCGTGCAAGCGAAAAGAATGCCGCTCTTCAACGTGAACTCTGGAAACGGCAACTCACCACCGCGCAGATTTGGATGGGTGCGCATAACACCGAGCCCGGCGCGAAAGAACGATGGTTACATGAGGCTTTCCCCGATCTTGCACTTACGGAAGATGGAATCCTCATGGTTGATCCACAGGCGGAAGCCAAACTGACGCGTGAGACTGAAAAGGTCTCGCGAATGTTCATGTATGAAGCAGTGACCTTTACCATCATCCTCACCGCCGGATTCTTTTTCATGTACTGGACACTTCAACGGGAGATCACTTTCGAGCGCCGCCAGTCAAGTTTCCTTTCAGCCATCAGTCACGAACTGAAAACTCCCATCACCGCGATTCGTCTGTACAGCGAGACACTCCAGCATCGTGATCTGCCAAAGGAGCAGAGCGACGAAATTCTTTCGAACCTCGATCAGAATCTCGATCGTCTTCAATCCCTGATTGAAAGGCTCCTGCAGGCTCGGGCCATGCTCGGTGCAAAGCAGGTGGGGAACATCGAGGTTGTCCATCTCGCGGAAGAGACAACGGAGGCGGTGCGCACTGTGCAGGAAAGCATAGGCGAACTGTTCAAAGTTGATATATCGACGGAGCTGGATGACACACTTCGCATCCGGATAGATCCCGAACACTGGAGGATCATCGTGACGAACCTCGTTGAGAACGCAGTCAAATACTCAATCGAGGGGAGTGAGGTACAGATTCGGTTAACACGGTCAGGACGTCGGGCACGGTTGAAAGTGATCGACAACGGCATGGGATTTCCCAAGAACGAGCAGAGGCGCATCTTTGACCGGTTTTATCGAGCTGAAAAAGAGGACACGCGCCGGACGACAGGCTCAGGTCTGGGGCTGTATCTTGTGCGCGAAATAAGCAGAATCTATGGCGGCCGTGTTAAATCCTATAGCGCTGGACCCGGCCGGGGGGCGGAATTCACAGTATGCGTACCCCTGGCATAGGAGAAGAAATGGGATACCGAATCCTGATAGTAGAAGATGAAGCGCATATCGCGAAGGGTGTGGAAATCAACCTCAAGGCAGAGGGATATGAGACCGAGATTATCGGTAACGGTCTTGAGGCAATCGAGGCTATCACTTCGAATCCACCGGACCTCGTTCTTCTGGACATTATGCTTCCCGGGGCGAGCGGATTCGAGGTCGCGGAAAAAGTGCGGGCCAGCTTGATACGAACACCAATCCTATTCCTCACCGCCCGTGATCGGGAAGAGGACAAAATCCGCGGCTTGGAGCTGGGTGGGGATGACTACCTCACCAAGCCGTTCAGCCTGAAGGAGCTCCTCGTCCGTGTCCAGGCGATTCTCCGCCGCCAGAGCTGGTACGAACAAAAACCTCGGTTGGGGAACATCTTCCGTTTTGGTGAAAATGAGGTTGATTTTGCCGCCTACAGCGCGAAAACCTCGAAAGGCGATATCATCCTTACGCAGAAGGAGTGTATGTTGCTGAAGCTTCTCGTGGAAAAGGAGGGGGAGGTCGTCAGCCGCGAAACGATTCTGGATGTTGTCTGGGGATATGACCGCTACCCGACGAGCAGAACGGTGGACAACCTGATCCTGAACCTGCGCCGCTACTTCGAAAAGGACACGAAGAATCCGCAGCACCTGCTCACCCAGTACGGGGCTGGATACCGTTTTGTCTCAACGCCTTGAGGTTCGACAAATGACAGTTCGCTACGACGTCAATCAGGTTCGCTCCAAGTACAACGGCTTTGCGCATGTATATGATCTCTATGAGGGTACGGTCGATTGGCTGTTTGGGATAGACCGTGTTCGAAATAAATTTCTCTCCAAAATTGAAGGTCCAATGCTGGAGGTCGGCGCCGGGACAGGCCGGAATCTGCATCTGTACCGAAAGCAGACTGATGTGACGTTGACTGACATCTCCGAAGGGATGCTGGAGGTTGCAAAGCAGCGTTGCAGGCGGATGAATCCATGCAAAATACGTCTGCTCATGGCTGACACCCACAAGCTCCCCTTCGCTGACGATTCCTTCCGGACGGTGATTTCCTCACAAACGATGTGTACGCTCACAGACCCTGTTGAAGGACTGCGGGAGATGGGCCGAGTCTGTTCTCCCGGTGGACGGATCTACCTGATCGAGCATGGCGAGAGCAGCGTTGGTTGGATCGACCGATGGATCCAGCGGAACGAAGAACGCTCGAGCCGAAATCTCGCTTGTCACCCTCGCCGCGACCACGTCGGGATGGTGGAGGAGGCTGGACTCAGGGTGGAGTCTGTCAGTCGGAGCCATCTCGGTATCTTTTTCCGAATCGTAGCGCTGCCCCCTGCCTGATCCAACTCAAATCCATAGCTTTCTCCTTAGATAACTAGAAACGGGTGATGGAATGAAATCTCCACGGATCACCTTCGATGGAATCAGGCTTGCACTTGGTCCTCTTCTCGCTGTGCTGGTCTGGTGGCTGATGCCGGATGTGGCCGGAGCTCCTGCCGCTAGAACAACGGCTGGTGTTGCGGCCTGGATGGGTGTCTGGTGGCTTACAGAAGCCGTTCCACTTGCTGTGACGTCGCTTCTGCCGCTGGCGTTTTTTCCCTTGTTTGGCGTTCTCCCCGCGAGCAGGGTTGCCGGGTTGTATATGAATGACGTTGTCTTTCTCTTCGTTGGCGGATTCATCGTTGCACTGGCAATGGAGAAATGGAATCTTCACCGCCGCATTGCACTTCACATCATGCTTCTCGTCGGTGTAGGACCCTTGCGAACCCTGGCGGGATTCATGATCGCAACGATGGTTCTCTCCATGTGGATCAGCAACACCGCGGCGGCGATGATGATGTTGCCCATTGCGATGGCGGTGATCTGGCGGTACGATACTATTTATGAGTCGGGCGCGATGGCTCGTTATTCAGTCGCGGTTCTTCTTGGGATCGCCTATTCAGCCTCCATCGGTGGAATCGCTACTCTGGTCGGCACTCCACCCAATCTCGTGTTCGCCCGGCTTTTCCCGATGTCATTCCCTCACGGACCGGAAATCACTTTTGCCCAGTGGATGGGATTCGCGTTGCCAATTTCTTTCATCATGTTTGCTGCTGTGTTTGGTGTTTTGGTCTTGCGCTTTGTCAGACTAGAACGTGGTGGCGTGACGCGGGATATTTTTCGGGGAGAACTCGATGAGATGGGCAAGACGAGCTATGAGGAAAAGATGGTCTTCCTCGTATTTCTTGTGCTTGCGGTTTTATGGGTCACCCGTAAGCCGATCGTCTTCGGCGCACTAGAAGTGGGGGGGTGGTCCAACCTTTTGCCGAAGCCGGAGTACGTTGGAGATGGCACCATTGCCATCCTGCTCGCCTCAACACTCTTCACCATCCCATCACGCAAAAAGGGAGAGTGGTTGATGGACTGGCCGACAGCCCGAAAACTTCCCTGGGGAATCGTCCTGCTCTTCGGTGGCGGATTTGCCCTGGCCGGAGCGATCAGCGCGAGCGGTCTCTCGATATGGATAGGGGACCAACTCAACGGATTGGCCAATTTGCCTCCGATCCTGATGACAGCCGGGCTTTGCACCGCGATGACATTCACCACCGAACTCACTTCAAACACAGCGACGACTCAGATGATCCTGCCCATCCTCGCTGCGGTGAGCAGGGCCATTGCCCGAAACCCCTTTTTCCTGATGATCCCCGCGACCTTGAGCGCATCGTGCGCGTTCATGATGCCAGTCGCGACGCCGCCAAACGCGATCGTATTTGGAACGGGACGCCTGAAAATTATCGACATGGCGACGACAGGAATTATCCTGAATGTGATCGGAGTGATTGTCATCACCCTCTGGATGCACCTCGCAGGCCCATATTTCTTTGGTGGTGGACCAATGATCGCCCCGGACTGGGTGTTCGTGGTTCCGCCGGTTACACCTTGAGGGGTTCTCGATAGAGTTTTTGTCTTCTGCACGGCTGAGTGCGAGGGTTTTCAGTGCTTGACCAAGTTGACCCCTCCCGCTAACTTGGTCCCTTGTCTGGCGATCATGCCATATAGCCCGTTTTTCATGGCGGAAAGCCCTTATTTATAGTTCAATGCGGCGAAGTGAAAGCGTGAATCTACCTATACAATTCAGGCGTCAGGTGTTGATCATTGCCGTTTCGGTGATGGTCCTTTTTCTCGTTATCCCCTCTGCTGCGCTGGCTGATCATTTCAGGATCGAGAAGGTCACTCTCCCTTTTCAGGGCAATCCAACTCTCGTTGCAGCATTTACCCCTCAGCATTTTATGGTTGCAGATCCGCAGATGCGGCTTTATCGGTACCGTGATGGAGAGTGGTCATCACCGCTTTCACCGCCTTCCGGTAATTGGAGATATGTCAGATATTTTGCCCGTGGAGAGAATGATATCTACGCCGCCGCACTTTCGTTGGATTACGAAACCCGCATTTATCATCTCATAGCCGGGAATTGGGTGTTCGACGGTCTGGATGTTCCCCAACCGCTTCTTCATTTGCAGGAGTTGGAAGACGGCTCGCTATGGCTTTCTGGCGATTGGGGACTCCTCTATGAGAAAGTGGACAAGGTGTGGAAGAGGGTTCATCTGACCACCGGCAACCATATTCTGGCAATCGATGGACCCAGCCGGGATAAATTCTGGTATGGCGCGAGGGGGGATGGTCTATTCCTTCGGTTTCTTGGTGCGGATATCCCGGTTGAAATACCCGGACACGAGTCGGTGGATTTCAAAGAGCTCCATTTTGATGGCGAAAAAATCGTTGTTGGATTGCGAAATGGGAAGATGTACTCCGTCACGGGCGACACCGTCAGGCAATGGAAACCCACTGGAACTGAGCGGGCTGAGTGGAAGGGGATGGGAGAAGATGGGCGAACCTACATTTTCGCCGCCCCTGGTCATTTTCTGCTCTATCGCGATGGAGTCATGCATGATTATGCACTTCCCTACGACATCGTCCGGGATGTAAAAGTCATGGCGGGAGATGTCAGCCTGATCGTGACTCGTGACGGTGACGAGCTGGTGATTGGTTGGCCGGACAAAGGGACTTTCTTCTATGACCTCACATCCAGTTTGCGAATCGGCGGCTCGCCTGGAGACATGACTGCAGGATGCGCCATCACGGACCTTAACGATGATGATTTGCCCGAACTCTTTATTCTGAATATTGGTCCATCTCCCTACAATCAGCTGTTCCTGGCAAACGAACGCGGCAATACCTACTCGGATATTACGAAATCCTCTGGAATAGACAGGAGCTCAGGCGCGGAACAACTGGTGATCGGGGATGTGAACGGGGATGCTTTCGAGGATCTCATTCTGCTATTCCAGGATACCGTGGGTTACCGCCTCGAATTGATGATCAATGCAGGAGGCGACCATTTCGAACCTCCTCGCAGAATCAAGTTCCAGGAACCAACACCAGACAGCCCGGCGGATATGATCCTTGTGGATGAAGACCGGGATGGTGATCTGGACCTGCTGTTGACCTACTATTACGGGTCGGGAAGCGAACGGCGTGGGGGGAATACGCTGCTGGTGAACAACGGCTGGGGAGGATTCAGCCAGAAATCGAACATCGGCGATCTGGAAGCACGGGGCTGGAATCAGATGACACTGTTCGCCGACTTCACAGACAATGGTTGGCTCGATGCCCTGGTTCTGAAACGATGGATCAACAGCAGTTTTCTTGTCGGTGGAAAAGAGGGATTCTCAATAGATACGCTGGCTATCCCCGATCTGGGAGTAGAGGGAAAAACCTCGGCACTAGCTGCGGATATTGACCGTGATGGCGACCTTGACATAGTGCTCGCGGTCCAGGATATCACCCTCAGGATTCTGCTCAACGATGGGCAGGGTCGATTTACGGATGCAACCGACCAACTTGTCCCCTCAGTAGCAAGGAACAGCAATAAAACCGGCAACTTGTCAGGCGCAGATATCAATGGCGATGGATGGCTGGACCTTCTAATCGGCGGAGGTCGGGATACCCGGGGGGGCAACCTCGTTCTGCTCGGATCTGCCCAGGGATTTCAAGAATCGACAATCAGACTGGGATTGAAGGAACCGGCTGTGACGGAGATGATGCCGCTGGATGTCGATGCTGATGGGGATCTCGACATCTTCGGTTATCGGTTTGGAACTAACGTTCTCTGGATCAACCCTCAGGATGGGTCGGATTTCCTCGGACTCGATTTGCGAGGTGCCGGATCCAATCCTTCCGCATGGCACGCCCGTTGGTGGGTCTACGAGGCGGGGCATCTAAACCAACCGGACTATCTGCTGGCAGATGGACAACTGAATGCGCACTCCTCTACGGCATCTCTCGCGTACGGAGGAGAATCCGTTCGGGTTGGCGTCGCAGGTTACGATCTGGTGGATGTTCGGGTCAAATTCTACGGGGGCAGCGACCACACCTATCTCGGTCTCAAAACAGGACGTGTTCACATCCTCAGGGAGCACCCTGTGCCGCTGCAGGTACTGTTTCTTGCGCCTTCCCGAGTAGTAGCAATCCTCTCCTGCGACGGTATCCAGCGCCATCTGTTCGGTTTCATAATCATCATGAGTCTGTTGCTCCTTGAACTTCAGCTCGGAACGCAGCGTCTCTTCTGGCAGGTGCAAACATCGCTTTTCATTACGCTTGTCTCGCTTACCGTTTACTGGTTTGTTCTCACGCTTAGCCTTGAATCGGAGAGTGCCTTCAAATATCTGATAGCACCGCTCGCCACGACAGTTTTCATTGGAGTATCGCTAGGGTTCAGTTTCTGGCAACGCCATCACACGAAAGCGTCCAGGGGGCAGATTCTCGATGATCTTCTCGAGCACCTTCTTGTTTTTGCGCATGGAGCATGGGCATCCAGTAATCTGGATTCGATACGGCGGTTGAGCGAGTTCGCGCTGCGAAGTGAGAGTGTAGAACCGGGCCATTATGAGCAACTGAACGAGAGGTGGAAAACGTGGGTCGAGATGACCTATCCAAACCTCTCGAAAATCGTTGAATTGGCAAAACCTTTACGCATCCTGCCAGGTTCAGTGGATCGATTGGAAGACTGCAAAGTGCAGTTGAACACTATTCTGTCTGATAATGGGAACTGGCAGACAAAAGGGCTTGATGAGCGGGCTGGAATTGCAAATCAACTGGTATCGATCATTGATGAATTGCGCGAAAACCTCAGGCGTCTGCGGGATGCCGTATATCGGCGGTTCTCCTGTGATGTTGGTGAGGTTTTACACCGTACGCTGGGCGAACTAGCGGGAGAATTCGAGCGGGCCGGAGTGCCTCTGCCACATGTTGTTGCCGATGAGGGACGGGTCTGGGGTTTGATCCGAGGCTGGGAATTGGCGGATATTGTGGACAATGGGTTGCGTAATGCACTGTGGGCCGTTGGTCAATCGCCCGAGAAGCGGATTGAACTCCAGCTCCAGCACCACACCGGAAGAATCCAGATTCACGTGCGAGATACAGGGATCGGTGTTCCGGAAGGAGAAGAAGAGGCTATCTTCGAGGAGGGCTATTCCCGTTCAGGTGGAACGGGACATGGGCTTGCTCAGGCGCGGAGAATATTGAACCGGTATGGCGGCAACCTCTTTCTTACTGAGAGTCAGCCCGGTGAAGGTAGTACATTTACCATCCAGTTGAACGAGGGGCGTGAGATACTTGAAACCACTAATTCTCATTATTGACGATGATGCGGCGTTCACTCAGGATCTTGTTTTTGTCCTGCAGCAGGAGTTCACATGCATCAGCGCTCACTCGGGCGCGGAGGGGCTGGAGCAGATGAAACAGCAGTCTCCGGCAGCCCTTCTGCTCGATCTGATGATCGGTGAGCATGAGAGCGGTCTGGATGTCCTCGCGAGAGCTCAGCAGGAGGATCCGCACCTTCCCGTTATCATGATCACCGGGCATGAATCCGTCGAGACGGCAGTTGAGGCGATGAAGCGCGGTGCATTCAGCTACATCTCCAAAAGAACGCACACAGACGAGCTGGTTGTGCTCCTGCAAAAGGCGATCGAGAGCAAGAAAATTCGCGATCATGCCCAAACCCTGGCCGAAGAGGTTAGGCAGGGGTATGGCAGGATCATTGGCAACAGTCCTGCGGTCGAATCGCTCCGACATAAAATCACCCTGTTCGCCAACACACCCCAAACGGTATTGATCACAGGTGAAAGTGGAACGGGCAAGGAGTTGGTCGCCCGGAGCATCCACAACCAGTCTGATCGAAAGAACCGTCCCTTCGTGGCTGTCAACTGCGCTGCAATTCCCCGCGAACTAATTGAGAGTGAGTTGTTTGGTCACGAGGCTGGATCGTTCACCGGCGCGCATAAAAGGAAGCTCGGCAAACTGGAAATCGCCGGTGACGGCATCATCTTTTTTGACGAGATCGGCGATTTGGATCCCTCCGCTCAGAGCAAGCTGCTGCGTGTGCTGGAGACTCGCGAATTTGAGCGGGTTGGAGGGGTGAAATTGATTCCTACCAATGCACGGGTTGTAGCCGCCACGAATGTTGAATTGCAGGAGGCGATGAAAAAGGGAGAGTTCAGGGAGGACCTTTTCTATCGACTGGAATCTTTGACTCTTCATGTCCCGGCGTTGCGCGAGAGGAAGCAGGACATCCCTGAGTTGGTCGACCATTTTCTGCTGCTTACCTGCAATGAAATGAAAAGTCAGCCAAAAACGTTCAACCCCGAGGCAATGGAAGCTTTTATTCAATACTCCTGGCCCGGCAACATCCGTGAGCTGAGAAACGCTGTCACAAGCGCGGCAATTACAGCCTCGGGAAACGTGATCGATCTTGAACACCTTAATCCAAGGATTCTCTCTTCGGGTCAGCCGCTGAAACCTGCGGCATACTCACCCGCCATAAAGCCCAGCACAAAACTGAACCCTGACGTAATCCCGGAATCCTGGGAAGAGATGGACAAGTACCGGAAAGAGGCCGAGGAACTTGCTGGTCGTGAAGTGGAGCGTGCTTTCCTCGAACGCTTGATGAATCGTTTTGACGGTAACGTCGCTGCGGCAGCCAACTCTATCGGTATCAACCGTTCAAATCTTTACCGGATGATGAAAAGGTGTGGAATGGGCTAGTCCCTGCAGTCACCGGAATATTGACACACATTCTCGCTCTATGCTTCATCCTTCGCTTGTCGCTTACGGACGCAACTCGTTGCGCCACTGAGCGACAACCAGTCTTGGAGTTACACCTTCCGTAACTGTAAATCATTAAAAAACAGTTCCTGAGCTCTGATGAAATGTTGGCATGACCATTGCCATACTACTAGCAAGAGTATTGCCGCTCATGTAAATGAGGATTGGTCGGGGATCTGACCGCTCACCCTCCGAACCGTAGCCCGGGGGATGGATTCTGGTAGGGTTTGGATCCCCGATTGTTCTCTTCGACGGGGACGATGGAAGGGATTAGCTGTGAAACCATTGATATTGATCATCGATGATGACAGCGTTTTTCGCAGTGATCTGATCCTTGTACTCGAGAACGATTATCGCTGCCGGGAGGCGGAGAGCCTTGCAACAGCGATCTCCGAAGTGGAACATGAAGAGCCGGATGTGATCATCCTCGATTTCAATCTGGGCGCTAACGAGGATGGCTTTCATGTTCTCGAAATCCTGAAAACCATGGATCCCAACATCCCGGTAATCATGATGACAAGCCAACCCTCCATCTCGATGGTTGTTGAGGCGGTTCGACGGGGTGTTTTCAGCTTTCTCTCAAAAACAAGTGATCTTCGCGAACTACGAGCCACCCTGATTAAAGCAATTGAATGGCGAGAAATACAAAAGAGTTAACAGAAAACAGATGATTGAAAGGGGAAAAGTGATGGCTATTCTCAAAGAAAAACGATGGGTTCTTCTGCTGATGGTCGGGCTGCTCGCGCTCGGACTGACGGCGGGTTGTGAACTTGTGGAAGATGAGGAAGAGGGTACGGATCTTGGCGCGGCGATTCCGGATGATCTTCAGGGTACATGGGTTATGTTTGCAGCTCAGGAATCCGGAAGCTCAATGATCATGGATATTTCCGGCTATTACACGTTCGAGATTACTCTCGACGCGCACACTTTCACCATTACCGATGACTATGATACTTATTCCGGTGCTGCTGGCTATACCAGTGGTGCGGATGGTGACTTCATTGTCACGCTGGAAGATGGTACGACTGAAACGTTCAGAGTTGAGGTACTGACTTACTCTGACTACCTGGCTCAGCTTTGGATTGAAGATGAGGAAATGGAGCAGCTCTGGGTGATGGCTCGCGGCGGCGGCACAATTGCAGGCGTGATTAACGACACCAGCTATGAACCGATCGCCTTAGCCGAAATCACAGCTACCGAGTCTTTTGGTGATGAGACCGGCAGTGCCTATACGGGCGATCTCGGTGTTTACGCTATCGGAGGCCTCTCGACAGCTGCATACGATGTCGAAGTAACCGCTGATGGATATGAGGATGATATCGACTTTGTCGCTGCTGACCCGTACGGCCCTGTATTTGCCAGCTTCACGCTCAGCGAAGGAAGCGGCGGTGGGGGTACCACTGATGGTGAACTCATCATCGAGATGTACTGGGGAGATAACTACGACGATTTCGACCTTAAAGGTGTTACCCCGGAAATCGACGGTATTGTCTACACGATCAGCTATAGCAGCGGAAGCCTTACGAGTGTTCCCTTTGTCCAGCACGGTGGCGACGAGACGGATGGTCCTGGTCCGGAAGTGATCACCTTCGCCAGCTTCTACAGTGGCACCTATAAGATCTACGGGAGTGCAGCCTGGACATCTGATACGTTTGAGCAGGGCGGTGCGTACTGCCTCATCAAGGATGGTGACGGAAATACCCTGAACACTATCACAGCAGGATCAGGAGATGGTGAGTACTGGCACATCGCGAATATTGACGGTGCGACCCAATCGGTCTCAGTTGTCAACACGATTGTGACTGTTGCACCCTCCAGTGTCATGTTGAATCCGGTTGAAAAACGCATCGACTGATTTTGACACACTTTCCCGCATAAAAGATGCAGGGACATTCTAATGAGGCGACCGCTGTGGTACATACGCAGTGGTCGTCTTATTTATAGCTTCCGTCGTGTCTGGAAAGCTTTTGTTTATTAAAAACTCACGAGAAGTATTGATGAAATCTCGTGTACTCGGGCGAGAGTCAATTAGAGACATGTTCACCAGATGTGCTGCACATCACTTGCGGGGGGGGTACAGTCTATTTAGGTTCTGCCAGACTTCGGAAGAATCTGTTTTTCTTCCTCTCCTTTGATTCGCTGACATTGTAGGTTCGTCGATCGCGGATACTTATACGATTTACCAGTCGATACGATTTAGCCCGATGGCACCGAATGGTGAAGACGTGCCCATTCTGGTGTGGTTGAATTGATCGGCTTGAACTTTAACATTGGTGGTCGGTTCACGGCGAGGTGCATCGATCCAATGGTGGGATATATATCCCAGGGAGGAGTGCAATGGTTGATGTAAAGAGGTTTCGCTTTGTTCTGCAGGTGATCCTGATCTTGAGCTTGTTAGTTGTGATCCCTGGTTGTGATCAACTGCTGAATGCTCTGGACGAGGAGGAGAACCCTGGGGCTATCCAGGGCTCTATCTACAATTCCAGTAGCGGTTTGCTGGTGACTACGATGGTGACAATCAACACGGATGAAGGCCAGACTACTGTGACGTCGAACGGATCCTTCAGACTTGATGATGTCACTGCTGGACAACGGGTAGTCTATTTCTCAGCTCAAGGCTACGAATACCAGAACAGAACAATCACTGTAAGTGCGAATGACACGTACATCCTGAACGTCTATCTGACCCCGACCACCGTTGGAACGGCCACTATTTACGGTACGATTTCTGAGGCTGGAACAGGCAACAGGATTTACGACGAAGTAACGATCAGCACCGATAACGGTATTAGCACCACGACCACAAGCGGTGAATACGAGCTGACTGGTGTCGCAGTTGGAACGAGAACCATTACTGCATCCGGTCCCAATTACGAAACCTTCGTGACCACGGTTCAGGTGAACGCAAATAGCCAGACACAGCTCGCCATCATTTTAACGCCCCACAGCGAAGATAATGCAGAGATCTACGGCGGGGTATACGACTCCATTTCCCACGAACCGTTGTATGGCGCTACTGTATCCGCCTCGACAGGCGAGAGTGTTGTAACGGATAACAACGGATACTATCAGTTCTTCGTACCTGCGGGCACGCTTGAGTTGACGGCCCGCAAGAGTGGATACGAGTCCACCAGCCAGACCGTTTATGCCAGTGGCGGAATGCAGTATGAAATTGAATTCTACCTCTCTTCTGGTGGAACCACCTCCGCTACGGTTTCCGGATATGTGATGGACAACTCAACCTCCATGGCAGTGAGTGGCGCGGAAGTCTATTCTGATGACGGCTCATACACCACCACGAATTCAGACGGTTCATACTCCTTAATAGTTGGCGAGGGTACTAGAACCTTCTATGTCTGGGCGAACGGATACTACTCCACTACGGAACAGTTCGACGTTAACGGCGGTGAGTACTATCAGCACAACTTCTGGCTCTCCCCTGAGGGCGCAGGCACAGGGTATGTCGAGGGCTATGCCATTGATGCAAGCACCGGTTATGGGATTCCCAACGCCTATATCTATGCGGACAACGGTGCCTGGACTTATGCCGACGAGAACGGTTATTACTGGTTGGAGATTTCGGAAGGTACCCACTACATCTACGGATTCGCGGACAATTACTACGACGCTTACTATTCCGTGTACGTTGTCTCGGGCGAGACGAGCTGGTTGAATATCGAATTCTGGTCATCCTCGACATCGGGCACTGGAATCGTTGAGGGATATGTGATCGACGCGGAGACTGGGTATGCCCTGCTGAATGCTCACATCGAGACAGATGATGGATTCGAGACATGGTCGGATACGACTGGTTTCTTCTCGATCAGCGTCAACTCGGGAGAGCGCATTTTCTACGTCGAGTACGAAGGGTACTATAGTAGCACGGAGACGTTGTACATCGAAGACAACTCCTACACATGGTTCAACTTCGTTCTCTCCCAAGAGTTTGTCAGTTCCGATGCGCGGTATCGTTTTGTTCTGACTTGGGGTGAGGATCCCTACGATCTCGACAGCTACCTGATTACCCCTGAGATCGACGGTGTCAGTTATGTCGTCTATTACGGTGATCCCGGCATGGAGGATGCACCTCCTTATGCGACGCTCGATGTGGACGACACAGATGGGTACGGCCCTGAGACCATGACGATCTTCGAGATGGAAGATGGGGTTTACGAGTTCTACGTGAACCGCTACGCCGGCGTCGAGGCTGCACTCGCGGGTTGTGGTGCCAACGTCAAAATCTACAATGAGTACGGGCTGGTTAGTGAAGTGACCATTCCATCCTATGGCGAAGGGGATTGGTGGTACGTCTGTTCGGTTCAGGGTGATTACGTGACAATCTGGAACCAGATTGTCGACCTTGAGACGACTTCGCCGAGCAACGAGATCAACCATCGTGACGTGAAGTACAAACGATAAACGACTCTAATGATTAGAGCAGGGCCGCTTCCATCGGGAGCGGCCCTTTTTCTTGGTTGGCAATTTCAACTGGAGATTTCTATTTCCCATTCTTGAGTATCAGGGAGACCATCATCTTCTCGTTCTGCTGCGGGAGCAGCACCTCAACAATTTTGTTTTTCTCCTCCCAAGTCCAGCCAAAGGGAAGAGGGGCGCCATCGTAATACAGCAGTTTCATCTGGTTCTCCGCCCCGGCGCGCATCACCACTTCTGCGGGGGACTCGGCAACATGGTGAAACCGCATGAGCAGATAGGCTTCCGGCGGCGAAAATGACCCGGTACGCTGCCGCTCTAAAGCCAACGAAATATTAGCGTCGGATCGCGAAAGCCGCAGCAATGTTCTGCAATTTCCGCCCTCTTCCGATTTTCCGTCGTCACAGGTGAGGGTGAATTCCCCGGTTTCGCCTCTGTGGTTCGGATAAAGATCAAAGATCAATGAATCAGGTTCAATTGAAGAGAGGGAAGATGAGTATGGCCAAGAGGGTAGGATCGCCATGCTGCGGGCGAAGAGAGGGATAGATTCGATTGGGGCATCTACCGTCACCCGTACGGGCCCCTCATAAATCCTGTCCGTCCGGAGCTCAGTCCAGGTTCCAACAGGCAGATATACTGTTCTCGTCCGGGATCCTCGTTCAATCACGGGGGCGACAAGCAGATCGGATCCGATCATCCACTGGTCGTTCATATTACGCACGTTCGGATCGGTCATGAATTCAGGGTCAAGTAAAAGCGGTCTCATCAATGGGATGCCGGTTTTTACATAATCGTACATCAGGCTGTACCAGAGGGGAGTCATTCGGTACCGTTGGGTTAATGCTTTCTTGGCGGCGCGCTCGACCTGTGTTCCAAAGCTCCACGGTGTCGATGTTTCACTGGTGGAAATCGGCCTGTGTCGCAGGATTGGAGTGAAAACTGAAACCTGAAGCCACCGTATATAGAGCTCTGGGTCGTTGATCCGTGTGGAACCGCCGATATCCGTTCCAGCGAGTCCCACGCCGCTGAGCGAGAGATTCATCAACGTGGCAGGTACCATATCGAGTTGTGTCCAGCTGGAGGGCACTTCGCCTGTCCAGGTGATGCCGTAGCGGTGTATACCGGAAAACCCTGCACGCGAGGCGAGGAACAGACGGTCGGTAGGTGCAACTTGCTTCAAGCCGTTTCTTGTTGCTTCAGCAAAAAGGTTGGGATAGATGTTGTGTGCTTCACGGAGGTCTGTCCGGATGCCCTCGCCATAAAACCGGATGTCTGGAGGCATGCCCGTGTCGGGCTCACCCGCCAGAGGTTCACTGCGGGTGATCCAGAGTCCCGAATATCCAATTTCCTTCGAACGGATAATCTGTTTCGCCCACCAGGTTCGCGCCTCCGGCATTGTCACATCGGGGAAAGCAGCGCTGACTCCGGCACCCTCTCCCTTGAAGAAATGGCCATCCGGTGATGTGAGAAAGAGGTCCCCCCGAACGCCCTCATCAAAAACCTCATAGCCCGCGTTCGGCGAGTATTTCACTCCCGGGTCAAGTTCGCCGATGACGTTTACACCCTTCTGGCGCAGAGAGGAAATCAACTCTTGAGAATCTCCCAACCTCTGTTCGTCCCATGTAAACAGTCTTCCCGATTTCCTCACTGTATGGTCGAGCCAGATGGCATCCAGCGGAAATCCACGTTCTTGCCATTTACTGGCAAGGTTGAGAATGGATTCTGCATTAGCAGGCCTGTCAAACGGCACCTGCAAACCCAGCGCCCATCGCGGTGGTAGTGCTGCTTTGCCAATTAGCAATGTCAGAGATTCGAGAACGTGTGTGGGTTGTGGGCCGTAAAGGAACAGGTAGTCGAGCGCGCCGCCATCGGCAGAGATCCGAAGTTCATCAGGTGAACTGTAACCAATGTCAAATGTCGACCGGTGGCAATTGTTCAGGAGTAGTCCATAGGCCAGGCTGTCCTGCACACAGAGCAGGAAGGGATGAGACTGATAAAGCGGATCCTCATCAATGACCAGGTTGCCGTCCTCGAGGGGATCGCTATTCCACATCTCGAAGCGGTGTCCGAGTTTGTTCAACGATCCGGTTTTCAATCCCATACCGTAGAATGAATGGCTCAGATGCAGTTTCTTGCGTGTCTCAATCCTGTTCCCTTGAGTTGGAACACGTATGTCTTCGCTGATGAGAATGTCGCTCTGATTGTAGATCAGGACGCCAACATCGGTTTTGCGGACGACAATTTTGAGGGCGGATGTTGTAAGCAGAAAATCGTCATTGCGCTCGGTGATATGAAGGCGGCCCTTTGCCTCGGGCATTACGGGGATCACCCAATTGCGATCCACTGCAACTTCCTCGGTTGCTGGTGATCCGCCTTGAATTCGTAGCAAATCATCTTGAAGTGCGGTTATGTGGATTGTACGGGTGGTAGTGCTGTATTCGAAGTCTGTCGTCTGGCGTGATTTCAGCCCACATCCGCTGCTCATCAACACGAGAATCAGGCATGCCGCCAGACCGAAAGCGTGTTGAAGCTGTCTGAGTTGTTTTGGAGAGGTAGGGGAAAACACGTCCATATCTACCCTTTTCAGAGGTTGAGTACACAAACCATGATAGGGTACCCAGGGTTAACCTGAAATTGCAACATGTTCTGTTGTATTGCGGGACAATAGGACTCTGTTCGAAGTCTCCCCCTTCGAGCCTATGTGAGCAGAATCAAACATTCCATTAAATCCCCATGAGTAGGTTTTAGGGATCAATTTACCTTGATAGGTGAGGCCTCAACGCTTACCCTTACTATCACATGGCTGTAAGCAGCTCCTCGCCTCAAGCAGCACAACGATTTTACATCTCATCAGCAGGAGGTTCTCGTGTCACCCAAACTGCTTGGGAAAAATGCTCGCCCGATGATTTTCGGTGAGGTTCTTTACGATCTGTTTCCTGACAATCGCGAGATTCCCGGTGGTGCGCCGTTCAACGTCGCCATGCATCTCGCTGCATTTGGTGAAAAGCCATGGATGGTGTCACGGGTTGGCGATGATAATCGAGGAGAGCGAATTACCCAGAGGATGAAATCCTGGGGAATGGATACGCAATTTATTCAGCAGGACAGGGAACACGAAACTGGAGTTGTGTCGGTCACGATCAAAAGGGGCGAACCGGTCTACAAGATCATCCCCGGTGTGGCATGGGATTTTATTGAGGAACCGCCTGAAGAAAAACTCCCGGACCGCAAGCAGGTTGCGTTGCTCTATCAGGGAACCTTGGCTCTGCGGAACCTTCACTCGCGAACAAGTTTTGAGGCGGTTCAGAAAAAACTGTCCGCGCCAGCATTCGTAGACCTGAATCTGCGACGCCCCTGGTACAATGTGGAGCGGATTGACAAGGCATGTTCGACGGCAAAATGGCTGAAGTTGAACAGGGCGGAGTTGCATGAGATCGTTGGCACCGGTCTGCAGAGTGTAGAGAAAGATCTGATCAAGCTCCGCCAACGGTGGAACATTCCGACGATAATTGTAACTGACGGTAAAAACGGAGCCTACATCTCTGAAAAGGGAAAGCCTGCGGTCGGTATCAGTCCCAAGCGGGTTCGCGGGGTAGTGGACACCGTTGGCGCAGGTGATGGCTTTTCCGCCGTAACGCTGCTCGGCCTTCTGCGAGGTTGGCCGTTGGATGTGACCATGGAAAGAGCGGTTGAATTTGCCTCCCGAATCTGCCAGATCAACGGTGCACTTCCCCCTTCACATGAGTGGTATTCTGAGACGTTGAATTCCTGGAACGAAAAACATGACAAACGGAGCAAACGCTAAAAAACTGAACATCATGCTGCTCTCCCTGCACGGTCTGATTCGGGGTGAAAATCCGGAATTGGGTCAGGATGCGGATACGGGGGGACAGGTTCTCTATGTGCTTGATCTGGCCAGGTCGCTGGCGAAAAATGAGCAGGTCAACACCGTTCGACTCATTACACGCAGGATTCAGGATGTCCGCGTCGTTTCCGATTATGCCGAATTCGAGGAGGATCTCGGCAGTGGCGCGAAAATCGTTCGCATCGATTGCGGACCGCGGAGATATCTACGCAAAGAGCGGTTATGGCCTTACCTGGATGAGTTAGCGGACCGCATCGTCTATTACATCTCCAAATCAGGTGTCATCCCGGATGTTATCCACGGCCACTATGCCGATGCGGGGTATGTTGGCGCACAGGTCAGCCGACTTCTCGGTGTTCCGTTCATCTTCACAGGTCACAGTCTCGGGCGTGTAAAAAGACAGCGTCTGCTCGCCAAGGGTAAAGATCCCGATACCATAGAAAGTCAGTACAACCTGAATCGACGCATCGAGGGTGAGGAGATCGCTCTCGAAACGGCGTCGCTGGTTGTGACGAGTACCGGGCAGGAAATCGAAGAGCAATACAAATTGTACGACCACTACGAGCCGCAGTACAAACGGGTGATTCCGCCGGGCATTGACCTCAGCCGTTTCCATCCACCCAGGCGTCACCACGAACACCCTGCCATAGAAGAGGAGCTGGACAGGTTCCTTACGGATCCGAAGAAACCGATGGTACTCGCCATCAGCAGGGCGGATGAAAGGAAGAACATTGCAACGCTGGTTGAGGCTTATGCAAAAACACCGGGTTTGAAGGAAAAAGCGAACTTGGTCATTCTTGCTGGCAACCGCGATGACATTCCCGAAATGGACCGGGGTTCAAGGCGAGTATTGCGTCAACTTCTGCTCGATATCGACAAATACGACCTCTATGGCAGAGTAGCCTATCCGAAACACCACCATCCAGAGGATGTACCGGCGCTGTACCGCCTGGCCGCAAAAACGAGAGGTCTTTTTGTCAATCCTGCGTTGACAGAACCGTTTGGCCTGACTCTACTGGAAGCGGCTGCCACGGGATTGCCTGTAATCGCGACTAACGATGGCGGCCCGATGGACATCATTGGAAACTGCGGGAACGGGGAACTGGTCGATCCACTGGATGCGACCCGGATGGGAGAGGTAATCCTGAGTGGATTATCGGATCGGTCCCGCTGGAAAGCGTGGTCACGCAGTGGACTGCGGGGAGCGCACAGGCTCTACACGTGGGATGGACACGTCAGGACATATCTCAAAGAGGTGACCAGAGTGACAAAAGGATTCAAAACGAGATTTGGGGGAAAAGGGGCTAAGAATCCGCTTCCGACCGTGGAACGGTTGTTGATCTGCGACATCGACAATACTCTCCTCGGCGATGAAAAGGCGCTCAGCAGGTTGATGCGATTGATCGGTAGTCTGCAAGGCAGGGTCGGATTTGGCATTGCGACGGGGCGTCATCTTGCCAGTGCGAAGGAGATTCTTAAAAAGTGGGGTGTCCGCACTCCCGATCTCTGGATAACCGATGTAGGGAGTCAGATTCAGTACGGTAATCCGGTTGCAGTGGATGTCGGGTGGGAACACCACCTCGAAGATCGTTGGCAACCTGAGAAAATTCGTGAAGCCTTGGCGCAATTGCCGGGTCTCTCCATGCAGCCCACCGAGAACCAGCACAAATACAAGATCAGCTACAACCTCGACGAGGAGAATCCTCTCTCCAAGCGGGAGATTGAGAAACATCTGAGAAAACAGGGGTTACGTGCTAATGTAGTCCATTCGCATGACGCCTATCTGGACATATTGCCCATCCGCGCCTCAAAAGGTCTGGCGGTTCGCTACCTGGCGTTAAAATGGGGAATCCCATTCGAACGGATTCTTGTTGCTGGTGATAGCGGCAATGATGCCGACATGCTCGGGGGGGATATGCTCGGCGTAGTCGTCGGTAATTACTCACCTGAACTAAAATCTCTGAAGAACAAACCTCGTGTTGTTTTCGTCGAAGGTGAGTATGCACAGGGTGTTATCGATGGCATTAAACACTACGATTTCTTCGGCAAGATATCAATTCCGGGGGAGACGAATGACTCGAATGAATGATTCCATCATACGACGGCATGAAACTCAGGTCAGACGGCTGATAACGCAGCTTGTGGAACTGAACCGTCCTTTTCTGCTTTCCCCTGAATTGAATGAGCAGTTTGAGATTTTTGTCCAGGCTGAGGAGGGAGCCCGTCTGAGCAAATCTCCCCTTGCTGATCTCATCCGCTCCGCTCAGGAAACAGTTATCCATCCAGACAGGATCTCTTTTTCGTTGCGAACGGGGATCGGCGAGTGGTCTTTTTATACGCTGGAAACCAAATCGCTGCAAATCGAGAGAATCGATCCGGAAGATTTCCTGATTCTGAAAGAACGGGTTTTCCGCCCAAGTGCGAACGGAAACGAGTGGACGCTCAGACTCGACCTCGGTCCTTTCAATCGTCATTTGCCTAAGATGAAGGAGACGCGCTCCGTGGGGCGAGGGGTTGAATTTCTGAATCGGCAGCTCGCGGGACGGATGTTCGGGCAGGGCGGCGGGGAGGAGTTGATCCTCAAATTTCTACGGCTTCACCAGTACCGTGGTCAGCAGTTGATGCTCTCCGAAAAAATCGACAGCGTCGAAAAACTTAATCATGCTCTGGACAAAGCTGGAAAATATCTGGCGGGAGTAGACGAGGGGATGTCGTGGAAGGACATCTCGAAGAAACTCGGTAGCTACGGATTTCTCCCCGGATGGGGCAACGTCGCAGGCCGTGTCCTTGAGACGCTTCACATGCTCGAGGACATCATAGAAGCCCCGAGTCCCGACAACCTTGAAACATTCCTTGCGCGTATTCCAATGATCTTCTCCGTGGCAATTCTATCGCCGCACGGTTTTTTTGCACAGGAAAACGTTCTCGGTCTGCCGGACACCGGTGGTCAGATCGTATACATCCTCGATCAGGTCAAAGCGTTGGAGGAGGAGATGCTCCGCCGCGCAGAGGAGAATGGACTTGACATCGAGCCGGATATCCTCATCATCACACGCCTGATCCCCGAATCGAGAGGCACCACCTGCGATCAGCCACGCGAGCGGATACAAGGCACCATGTTCGCAAGAATCGTTCGCGTACCCTTCCGGTATCTCGACGGTCAAGTTGTGCCGCACTGGATCAGCCGTTTCAAGGTCTGGCCGTATCTTGAGCAATTTACTGCGGATGTGGAGCAGGAGATACGCGATGAGACAGGGGGACGGCCAGACCTGGTCATCGGCAATTACTCGGATGGCAACCTCGTTGCTTCGCTCCTCTCCCAGAGGTTGGGAGTGACACAATGCAATATTGCCCACGCGCTTGAGAAAACGAAGTATCTCTACTCCGCGATGCATTGGGAGGAGATGGAAGAACAGTACAATTTTTCTTGCCACTATTCCGCCGACCTGATCGCGATGAACACTGCGGATTTCATCATCACCAGCACCTACCAGGAAATCGCAGGCAACGAACAGAGCGTTGGACAGTATGAATCCTACCAGACATTCTCCATGCCTGGCCTCGTTCGAGTGATCAACGGCATCGACATTTTCGACCCGAAGTTCAACATTGTTTCGCCAGGTGCGGACCCAGAAAACTATTTCCCCTATCACGAAACGGATCGCCGTGATCCGGAAATTCTGGAACAGATGGAGCGGGAGGTGTTCGAGGAGAACCGCGAGGGGACCCGAGGTAATCTTGCCAACCGGGATAAGCCGCTTCTCTTCCTCATCAGCCGGATGGACCGGATCAAGAATGTGACGGGGTTTGTTCAGTGGTATGCGGAACATCCAAAGCTCTCGAAAATGGCGAATCTCCTCGTGGCATCAGGAAGCGTGAATCCGGATGAATCGAGCGACGATGAGGAGCGCGCGGAGATCGAACGGATGCACTGGCTGATGAACGAACACAAGCTGGATGGCAAGATCCGTTGGATCGGCCGTGTGACAAAACAGGTTGGTGGAGCTTTGTACCGGTATGTTGCTGATACTCGCGGTGCGTTTGTCCAGCCCGCTCTTTTCGAAGCCTTTGGATTGACCGTCATCGAGGCGATGGCGTCGGGATTGCCCACATTCGCCACCCGTTATGGTGGTCCGCTCGAAATCATTGTTGATGGCAAGTCAGGCTTCCACATCGATCCAAACCGTGGGGAATGGTCCGCTCAAAGGATCGTCGAATTCCTGGAGCGGTGTGAGGTGGATGGGACTTACTGGGAACAGGTGTCGGCAGGATCGATCCAGCGGGTGGAGGAGAAGTATACGTGGCGTCTTTATGCCGAGCGGCTCCTCACCCTGTCACGAATCTACGGGTTCTGGAAGTTCATGACGAATCTCGAGCGGCAGGCCGCACGTCAATATCTGGACCTGTTCTATGGCACGGTTCATCGCGAACGTGCAAAGGAAATCTCTGCCTGAACTCAGGCAGTCAGCCGCTCCAGCATTTCCGCGATCAGATTTCTCGCCAGTGGAACCTTGTAGTCGTTCTGGCCCATTGGCTCAGCTCCCGAAAGCGCAACTTCCGAAACTCGGGCGATCTCCTCAGCTCCGATTCTCATACCTGGAAGTGCCGCGCCCACGATTTCTTCGGTCCACGGCATCGGGGCGACGCCACCTAGTGTGATCTTTCCGGAGAGAATCTGGCCGCCCTCGATTCTGAGCACACCGGCAACACTCACCACAGCGAAATCCCACGATTCACGGAACATGAATTTTCTGTATCCGCTTCTCTTTCCGGATGCTGGTTCCGGTATAAGGACTTCCGTTACGATGTCACCCGGTTCGAGGATTGTCTCCCGGGTAGGATCATCCTCGGGAAGCAGGAAAAATTCATGAATGGAGACCTCTCGCCGTTTCTTCTGATTCTGGATGATCACACGGGCATCGAGAGCAACGAGCGCCACTGCGGGATCGGAGGGGTGAACGATGTAGCAGGGACCGCCCCCGATGACACAATGGTATTTGTTCTCGCCGCTCACCGCGAAACAATCCTTGCCACCCTTGCGTATGCAGGGAAACTCGTTGCTGCGGAAATACCAGCACCGTGGACGTTGGCAGAGATTTCCGCCTAATGTGCCCATGTTGCGGAGTTGGGGGGAGGCGGATTTCGATGCCGCTTCTGAAAGGGCGGTAAACCGTTCCTGAATAACAGGATGAGTGGCGATTTCATGGAGTGTCGTTAACGCGCCGATGCGAAGTTCACGCCCCTTTGTGTAGTCAATCCCCCGCAGCCCCTTTATTCTTTTCAAGTTTACAAGCTGCTTGGGAGTAGCGATCCCCTCTTTCATCAGATCGAGAAGGTCGGTTCCGCCGCTGTTGATAGCGGCTTCCGCTCCCGCTCGTTTCAGTAGTAGTGAAGCGTCACGGAGGTCTGTTGGCTGGTGGTATTCGAAAGCTTCCATTTCTCCCTCCTCAGACTTCACTCAACAATGCCATCAACACCCGGTCCGGGGTCATCGGCAACTCTTTGACTCGTACGCCAGTTGCGTTGAAAACAGCGTTGGCAATCGCACCAGCAGTTGGGATGATCGGCGGTTCACCAATTCCCTTGACACTCATGCTGTTCACTTTCGTGTCGTTGTCGTTCTCAACGATCAGGACTTCGATCTCCGGGACATCCTTAATCGTCGGTAGCTTGTAGTCATGCAGGTTGGTGGAAAGCACTCGTCCGGATTCCTCATCGACGATCCGCTCCTCCATCAGCGCGAAAGAAAGGCCCTGAATAATCCCGCCGTGAAACTGGTTCTCGAGCAGTCTGCGGTTCAGCGTCCGACCGATATCGTGCGCGGCGAGAATCTTCAGCACGCGGATCTTTCCTGTGCGGGTATCCACCTCGACCTCGGCAAATTGAACTCCGAAGGACTGGGCTGTATAACCTTCGACGTTTTTAGCTCGGTATCCCGTCCGCACGATCGTCCCCATGCCGATGGCATCAATCATCTCTGGCAGTGTGGCTCGCTTGGTATCGTCCTCTGGGACGGTAAACAAACCCTTCGAATACGCAATCCTCTTTTTGTCTACTTCCCAAACGGCCGCCGCACCGTCCAGTAGCACCTCCCGAATCTGGTTTGCAGCATCCCATGCGGCGGGCGAGAGGGAGGGTGCAGTCAGGCTTCCACCGCTCACCGGGCATTTTGGTCCAGTTGCGGTGTCCCCAAGGATTACCCGGATATTCTCAACAGGAATGTCCAGTCCCTCAGCCACTACTTGCGATAAAAACGTGTACGTCCCTGTTCCAAGATCCTGGCTCCCGGCAATTACATCCGCTGATCCGTCTACATTCAGCTTCACCGTCACGCCCGCGGGTGGTCCGCCACCGCCGGACCAGATCTGCGAGGCCAGACCTACCCCACGTTTTACAGGACCGCTGTCCGTTCCCGCGGGACGCCATTTTTCCGTCCAACCAAACTGTTTCGCGCCCTGTAGATAGGCTTCACGGAGTTTTTTCGAGGTGTACGGCTGGTTGCTGTACTGGTCAATCTCGGCGTAATTCTTCAACCGTAGTTCGAGCGGGTCTATTTCCAGTTTTGCCGCGAGGTCGTCGAGGATGGAATCCATCGCGAATGTTCCTTGCGGCCTGCCCGGTGCGCGGAAGGGTCTGGACCTTCCTAGGTTGGTGTATACGGAACTCATATCCGTCTTGACGTTTGGGCATTTATAGGTGCCGATCAGCGGGAAATTGCAGCCTGCCCAGCCCGGATACGCGCCGTTGGTGCCGAATGCGGTCAATTCCATCGCGGTCAAGGTTCCATCGCGCTTGGCGCCAACCCGGAGCTTTTGCACGGAGTTCGGGCGGTTTCCCACCACGAGGTTCATCTCCTTGCGGTCCATCCCGAGGCGTACCGGGTGACCGGTTCTCTGCGCCAGCAAAGCGGCCATTACTGTATACTTACCGCCCTCGAGTTTGCTGCCGAATCCGCCACCCATCGTCGGGCAGAACACCTGCACGGAGCTGGCAGGAATCCTCAACGCCTCGGAGATCCGTTCCTGTACGCTGTAAATGCCTTGTGTGGAATCCCAGACCGTCAGACGGTCGCCATCCCATTTGGCTACGCTGATGTGTGCTTCCGTCGGATTGTGAACCGCAACCTGCGTACGGAAGGTCTCCTCAACGATGACCTCTGCCTCCTTGAAACCTTCTAAGACGCTACCACGCTCATAAATCCACGGGTTGTAGGCGAGGACGCCGCTTTCGTGAAAAACCGGCGCTCCTTTTTCGAGCACTTTCTCAGCGTCAACGGCGAAGGGGAGCACCTCGTATTCCACGTCAATCAACTTCAGCGCTTCATCTGCCGTCCGCTCGTCCACTGCTGCAACTACCGCAATCTCATCTCCCACATATCGTAGGTGCGGATCAAACAGGCGACTGTTTCCATACCAGGGAATCTCAGGAACATTTCCGTGATGAATGATTGCTTCCACCCCCGGAAGGGCTTCTGCGCGCGAGGTGTCAATTGAAAGGATTTTTGCGTGCGGGTGGGGGGAGCGCAGGGTCCGCGCGTGCAGCATGTCGGGGAACTGAACGTCAAAGGTGTAACGTGCCGTTCCGCTCACCTTGTCGTATCCGTCGTACCGTTTGACCGGCGCACCGAACACTCCATCATCCGCTTTCGATTTCTTGACAGTTGGGTTTCCTCCCGAGGGCACTTGGGCAAGCTGTTCAACCTCACCCTCCTCGAGGAAGTACTTCGACCGGATAAATTTCAACTTGGCCATCATCTCCTCCGGGTGTGGTTATTTCGCCATCGAGAGAACGGACTTGAGAATGTTCGGATAGGCCGAGCAACGGCAGAGGTTGCCCGACATTCCCTCAAGTACCTGATCGCGCGTCGGATTTGGGTAACGGTTCAACAAACCCTGTGCAGCCATGATCTGGCCAGACGTGCAGAACCCGCATTGCAGGCCATCGTGATCAACAAATGCCTGCTGTATAGGATGCAGGGCTTCGCCGGCAAGCAATCCCTCCACTGTTGTAACATCGCGCCCCTCGGCATCGAGCGCCAGCATGTGGCAGGAGTAGACCGCTTCACCATCGAGAAGAACTGTGCAGGCGCCGCACTGTCCCCGGTTGCAGGTCATCTTCGTGCCGGTCAGGCCAATCTGGTTTCGTAGGACATGGAGAAGCGTATCACGGGGATCGACTTTCAGCCATTTTCGTTCACCGTTGACCCGAAAAGTGAGAGGTACCGTCCCCGGTGATAGCTCATCGTTCGTCTCTTCCGCGAATGAATCCTTGACAGCGGGCGGCAAACTTGCGAGCAGGGTTGACCCAAGCGCTGTCCCTCCTGCAGTTTTCAGAAACGATCTTCGGCTAACTTTTTTTGTGGATTCAGAATCGTCCATGTGGACTCCCTGCCTGTCGAATCGAGGTGATTTTGCTCCCTGTGTGCAGGGGTGAAGAAGTGGGTGCGCAGTCAGAATGTTCAGTCTATCCGAGGAACCGAAGCACACCGAGGGAGATGTCTTAGAAAAAAATCTACGCAAAATCTTGCGAAAATACGTGGTTAGGAAAATCTAACTATCGAAATAATGAACCTGAAACTTCAAGAACTGGTGGGGGATTCTCTTCAGTTGAAGGAGGCTCCCGTGTAACCCGTTCGCTGCATCCAGCCTAAGAAAAGAGTGCGGAAGAACCGGGGTCAGAGGCTTCATTTCATCCTCAAATAGTGTGCCCAGAACAGACATATGAACTAGAGGCAATCACTATCCTTTTGTAAAATTTGCTTCTTACATTAATCTTTCTACCCATTTTGATGTCTCGTAAGGGGGCAGAGGTACCGTCCCCGGTGGCAATCGAAGAGATGATCCTGGATTCCACCGACCCATCACCCCTTCACGTACCGTAAGTAAAAGTCTGCCCTATCGAGGGAGAGTACGCCATGTTGTTTACTGGACCCACACGTTCCATCATCACAAAAATCGACGAATTTCTGAACAAGGTTTCCGAAGCGGCATTGATCCTGCTGCCATCTGTTGAAAGCTATCTGCAGGGTGATCTGGAGGAATATGAGGTTCGTGTCCGTCAGATTGAGATCCTTGAGGGACAGGCAGACACGACCAGCCGGGATGTCGAAACTCAGATGTATACCCGTTCGCTGATCCCTGAGAACAGGGGAGATGTCCTCGGGCTTCTTGAGAGCACGGACAATGTGATTGACACGATCAAGGCCACCCTCCTTCTCTTTTCACAGGAAACGCCGACGATCCCGGAATCACTACACAGCGGGTTCAGAAATCTTGCTGAGGCATGTGCACAGGCTACAGAGTCGTTGGTCACCGCCGAGCACGCTTTTTTCCGCGATGTACGCATGGTACATGATCTCGTTCACAAGGTGAAATTCTACGAGCGGGAAGCCGATCGAATCAGCGATCACTTGAAACGTTCCATCTTCCAGACCGATCTCGATCTGGCCGAGAAAATTCACTTGCGTTATTTCGCGACGAATGTTGAGAAGGTGTCTGATGCTGCTGAGGATGCGTCCCAGAGGCTGAGCATCTACGCAATTAAACGGATGGTATAGGGACAGGCTATGGAATTGCTCCTCTACTTATCCAGTGGTCTGTTCCTCGGTTGGTCCCTCGGGGCGAACGATGCCGCCAATGTTTTTGGCACGGCGGTTGGGACAAGAATGCTCCGGTTTAAGACCGCAGCACTCATCTGTTCGATTTTCGTCGTTCTGGGGGCCACCATCAGCGGAAGTGGCGCCACCCACACTCTTGGCAGGCTGGGCGCGGTGAATGCAATTGCCGGTTCCTTTGTCGTTGCCCTCTCTGCGGCATTGACTGTGTTCTGGATGACAAAGCTTAAACTACCAGTCTCCACTTCCCAGGCAATCGTGGGCGCCATCATCGGCTGGAACTTCTACTCCCACTCAGTTACAAATCAACAATCCCTGGTGACAATCGTCAGCACCTGGATCATTTGTCCGATACTCTCCGCTGCATTCGCCATGGCACTCTACGCGTTTCTACGCAGGTTTCTGCTTACTCGGAAAATTCACCTGCTTCACCTTGACAACATGACCCGGGTGGGGCTGCTTCTTGTGGGTGCGTTCGGGTCCTACAGCCTTGGCGCGAACAACATCGCAAATGTCATGGGTGTTTTTGTAACTGCGAATCCCTTCAATGACAGAGTGATTGCGGGGTTGACAATCTCGGGTAGTCAGCAACTCTTTTTCCTCGGAGGACTGGCAATTGCAGCCGGGGTTTTTACTTACTCGGACCGGGTAATGAAAACTGTGGGAGGAGGATTGATGAAGTTGTCGCCTCTGGCGGCGTTCGTCGTTGTCCTCTCGCAGTCGCTGGTACTTTTCCTTTTTGCTTCCGAGCGACTGGAGGTCTTCCTCGCCAGTCATGGTCTCCCCACGATTCCACTCGTGCCTGTATCGAGTTCGCAGGCTGTTGTGGGGGCGGTGATCGGAATTGGCCTGCTCAAACGGGGAACTGGAATTCGTTACCGGGTGTTGGGGGAAATCTCGCTGGGCTGGCTGAGTTCCCCTATCCTCGCGGGGGTGCTTTCGTTCTTTGTGCTCTTCTTCATGGACAACGTTTTCGAAAAACAGGTGTACAGCCAGATAGAATACCGATGCGGCCCGAAGGTCATTGTTGAACTGGAGCAGCATGGTATCGGTGATCCGGGACTTGTTATTCTTGAAGATAAAACGTTTAAAAATCCTGTAGATCTCAGACGGGAACTGCGTGACAAGACCACCCTTTCTACGGCACAGATAGATCAGGCAGTGAAACTCTCCCAATTGGGTAACTACCGGATCGATTCAAAGGGTATCAAGCGGCTTGAACGGGACGGTTGGTTGTCCAGCGGACAGATAGAAGCCCTGGAGCTGATCGAGGGTAACACGTACTGTTATGACTGGGTGCTGCTTCGCGATCTTTCGGAGATTTCCAAAGAGTGGCGTCTCAGACCCGACATCGTTGTCAACAAGTTCTGGAATGATGAGTTGCGTGAGAAGCAGCTACTGCTCCTTCTCATATTCGCCGTTTCGGATAACGCAAATAACTAAGGAATGATTGCCCGGTTAAATTCTGAATATAAAAAAAGGAACCATCAACTGATGATTCCTTTTCTGTTCAATCCGGCGAATGTCTATCTCATAAGCACAATCTTTTTCACCTGCCGCTTTTCGCCTGGTACACTCGCTTCAACGAGGTATACTCCGCTTCCCAGATTCCTGCCGTCAAAGCTGAAGGTGTGAGTCGCTGCTTCCACCGTGCTGTTGGCAAGCACAGCTACTTCCTGCCCAAGGGTATTATACACCGTCAGCCGCAGAGGAGCCGGAGAAGTGATCTCAACCTTGATGTTCACCGTTGGGTTAAATGGATTGGGCCATGGATCTGCGAGCTCGAAATGCGAGGGCAGAGTGGAGATGACTTCCGGTGTGGAACTTACCGGCTGATTGAATTTTACGATCCAGACATCTCTGCCCGTCCCGTCCCTCGGGTCGTAGAATCCGAGGACGGCAAAACTGCCATCAGCCAGCAGGCAAACATCGTTCAACCATTCATAGGAGCTTGAGTCGCCTATCGCCATGCTGTCCAGAACCTCGCCGGTTTTTTCGTACTCCACGACGTAGCCATCCGAAAGGTAGGAGACAGCGTTCTTGGAGATGCCCGCCAACACAATTCTTTCATCCACGATCTCGCAGACGTCGAATCCATAGTCGTGCCAATAGGAGATTCCGCTGGGCGTTATCCAGGACTGTTCGCCGGCAGCGGTGAGTTTCATCGCTATTGCCTGGTAGAAATCAGTGCTTCCAGAATCAATGCCTTCAGTTTGGCCGGCAATGACCATCCCGCCATCACTCGTCGGAAATGCCTTGTTGCCGAAATCGGTGTTCCCAACGTTGAAAATCTTTACGTAGTTTTCCGCTCCCTCGTCAGAAAGTGAGACAACGGTGATATCCCTGGTGTCGGAATTGGATCCTGTCGCGCCGGTGACAATGATGTTCCCGGAAGCGTCCAGGTGGACCGAATAGGCCCGCTCATCCTTTGCATAGGCAAGCGAGTAGGTCCAGAGCGTGTCGCCATCAGCGTCAACCCTGAGAACCCACTCATCAGTTTTTCTGTCGCCTAGGGGATCCGTATAACCTGCGATCACGCAACCGCCGTCCTCCATGGCGACGATGTCGTATCCTTCATCATTGTAGGGAGTACCGTAGGTCTCGGACCATAAAGTCGTCCCCGTGCTGTTAACCTTCGTTAACCACACTTCACGGCAGTTGTCATAGCTCTCTGTTCCACCTATGATGTAATATCCATCACTTCCGGCCTCACAGATGCCGTATCCCCAGTCATAACCGTCGCCGCCGAAGGTGTTTTCCCAGAGAATCTCGCCATCCGAATCCAGCTTCATCAGCCAGACCTGCGAATCATTGCCAGTGCCACAATCATTACTGACTACGATCATGCCTCCATCACTTGTGGCTATCATCCGCTCACCGAGCTCGTTGTTAACGCTTGCACCGTAGGTACGATTCCAGTCAATGCCATGAAGAGTGGCCGAGACCAAGGAGGCGTGAAGCAGGATGACAATTACCATAATTGGCAGTCTCTTCATTGGTCACCCCCTTTCGAAGAGGAGGCTGCTGGTGCGTAGGTGCCGTGAACAGCCTCAATTACTGCTTCAACATTCTCACGGTAGAAATGCTTGTTCCTGGTTCCAGTGATAATTCCATGATCGTATATGGCAGGGATTCCGGTGCCCATATAGGTTGCTCCTGCGACCCGCAGATCTACTATAAGGTCCGATGAGGCGCTCACCTTCACTCCATCAAGTACATGGGCTGCGATAAGAACTTTGATACCGTAACACCACGCGGCTACTGGGATGCCATTATCAAGTGCACTGCGAATCAGATTCTTGGTGTGCAAATCATCGGCGAGATCGTCGAAGGCAGTAGATACACCTGAGGAACCGGTTGCGATGAAAAGCGCATCGAAGTATGTGATATCGGTGACTTCCGAGATGAGCGTATCCATGGTCATCGACTGCATGCCGTTATTTGTAGCCCAGATGCACGACCGAACGACCTCAGTCTGGCCCGCGAATGTCACATCCCATCCGCACCGCATGAAATGGTCGTAGAAGAGGTTTGTATTGGCTCCGAAATGGTCTGGAACCAGAATCAGAACTCTCTCCGCTTTAGCCGTGCCGACAAACAGTAGTGTGAGCAGAATCAATGTCAGCAATACTCTGTGTCTGCGAACCCCAGATGCAAAATCACTCATACTTCTCCCTCCAGAAATAGAATGTTGTGAATAGAGTCCGGTATATGGATAAGCGCTCGAGTATATAATGCCGCGCTATGAAAGGGGGTGCTTACCAGCGATAATGAATGGAATAGGGTGTACCTCACCGACGTAGAAATCGAGCTGATCCTTGCCACTGGAAGGAACTGCGTCGACCAGAGAGGGTAAAAAAATAGTGGGTGTATCCTTTTCATAATGGATTGATCCGAGATCAATCCGGCTCGCTGCAATATAATATGGACAGGAAGACTACAAAAATGGAGCTCGGAGTCTACAAACCTTCCTCCTTTATTGTCTTCTCATAACAAATTGGGCAGAGGGTGTGCGATAGATCGGAAATCCCGACGGCTTTCTTTTTCAACATGAAGGATTCGACTTCCTCCCAGTTACCGTTCTCGTCCTGTATTCTCTTGCACCTCGCACAGATTGGAACCAGCGTTTTCAAAGTGTCAATTGTCTCCTTTGCCTCCTGCAGTGACATAATCGTATCCAGAAGCACGAGGTCCATCTCCATGACATCACGAAACTGGGTTAACAATTCACGGGCGAGATCGCTTTGTATCCGTTCCTTGTTGTCAAGAACACACAGCGTACCGAACATCTCCCCGTCAGGCCAGCGAAAGGGAAGTCCGAAGTAATGGATCATGTTCAGTTTCACGTCAGGATTATTTTCCCACATGGGGTCTTTCAGGGCGTTGGGGACTTCTAGAGGGGTGTTCTTTTCCATCACCGTTTCGCAATAAAGCCCAGTTGCAAGATTCGCACGTTCCCCGGGGTGGTAGGGATTACCTTTCGAGTCGCTTCGGGCAAAGACCTCAATCTCCTCCTGTAGTACCCGCATTACAAGGGCAGCCGGAACATCCAGAATCCGGGAGAGTAGATCGAGGATTTTTTGCCAACGCATTGTTAATTCTTTGGATATCTCGGGAGGATCGCTACGAATTCCGATGGATGTCGCCGTGAATTTCATCTGTTCAAGCCTCGTTGGAAAACCGGGTAGTGCAGAGAAAATAACCTTACTCTGAAACGAATATACTAAATATCCAAAGCAGAGGAAGAGGTATGTTTTTTATTTTGCCGGAAGCCTGGATTAAGTCCGCGTGGGTTCGGGAAAATCTCGTGGGTTATCGCACTCGCAGTGCATCCGGCCGTTCGGGAGAAGATGTCGCTATTTTCCTTACTCCCTATATTGATCCGGTACGTAAACAGAGGATTTGTACCCTATGGAGAATATAAAGCAGCTGAGGTGGGGAATTCTGGGGGCGGGGATCATTGCGCACAGAATGGCGGATGCACTCGCTCTTCATGAGGGTAGCAATCTATACGCTGTCGCCTCCAGAACACCATCGAAAGCGGATGCCTTCGTCGCAGAGTATAACGGCGTACGTGCATTGAGTTATGAGGAGCTGGTTCAAGATCCTGCAGTGGATGTTGTCTATGTCGCGACTACCCACAATTTCCATTTCGAGAACGCCCGATTGGCGCTGGAGCATGGCAAGCATGTCATCATCGAAAAACCGTTTACCGTCAATGCGGGGCAGGCCGAAGAGCTGGTTCGGATTGCGCGGGTGAAAAAACTCTTTTTGATGGAGGCGATCTGGGTGCGTTTCCTGCCGAGCTTGAGACTCCTGAAATCCAAATTGAAGGAGGGGATCGTTGGAGAGGTCAGACTGATCGACATTTCCTTCGGTGGGTTTGTTCCCCCACAATACGAAAAACGGCTCATCACCCCGGAACTCGCGGGTGGTGTTACACTGGACATGGGAATCTACCCGATCTCCGTGGCCTGTTACCTGCTTGGAGAACTTCCCGTCGAGATCAAATCCATGGCGAAGTTCAGTAAGACAGGGGTTGATGAACTTGCAGCCTACCAGTTCCGGTTCCCCTCCGGTGCTTTTGCCACAATAAAAACCAGCTTCAATCTGAAGACAGAGAAAAAGGCACTCGTTTACGGTTCAGAAGGCTATCTGGAGATGCCGGATTTTCCTGTAGGAGAGAGTTTCACTCTTTACCGCCATGACGGAACGAACGATGTTCTTGAGACTCGTCAATTCGAAGAAAGCAATGGTCCCAACGGATTCGAGTATCAGGTTACAGAGGCCGTTCGGTGCATTCGAGAGGGAATATTCGAGAGCGAGATCATCCCGCTCGACGAAACGGTGGCCATCATGGAGGTGATGGACCGTATGCGCGCGGAGTGGGAATTTAAATACCCCTTCGAATAGGCTATGCAGGAAAAGTGATACTCAATCGGATTTAAAAACCGGGTCATAGAAAAAACGCCGCCCATTTAGCCTGGGGCGGCATACTGAGTTCGCATAAGGTCAACCACATTTCCAGAACAACTCGGATACCTTGTAAGGATAGCAATTTCTTTCGGTTGATCGAGAGTGAGGCAAGGGCTATCTTGATTCATCAACATAATCCGCCTCTGGTAGTCCTGAATCTCTTGAATTAACCGTGGTCGACGATGCATTCAACCTCAGAGATCGTAATAAGCCGTAAAGCGTTAGAAACCAACCTTCGATTTATACGGGCGCAGCTCACCGATAATGTCGAATTCTGCAGTGTCGTCAAGGGTAATGCATACGGTCATGGAATCGAGCTTTTTGTGCCGCTTGCAGAAAGTCTTGGTGTCCGCCAATTCGCTGTTTTCTCCGCAGACGAGGCAAAAGAAGTATTAAAGAACCGGATGTCGGATAGCGAAATCATGATCATGGGGGACATAGAGGATGATGACATCCCTTGGGCAATCGAAAACGGCATCTCATTCTACATTTTCGATATGGAAAGATTGGATGCAGCGCTGGTGGGTGCAAAGAAGCTTCGAATACCCGCAAAAATCCATCTCGAACTGGAAACAGGCATGCACCGTACAGGGCTGGAAATGGGAGCTCTTGAACTGGTGTTGGCGCGACTCAAGAAGAAACCTGATTTATGGAGGATGGAGGGAATCTGTACTCATCTTGCTGGTGCGGAGAGTGTAACGAACCATCTCAGAATCCAGAACCAAATTAAAAAATTCGAAGATATTGTTGAGTGGATTCGGGGCAAGGGATTCAACTCCGGGCGACTTCATATTGCCTCGTCAGCTGCGACTCTGCTTTATCCTGACACCCACCTCGACATGGTTCGGGTTGGTATCGCTCAATATGGATACTGGCCGACTGTTGAAACGAAGATGCACTTTCTGCTGGAGAAGGGTGGAGAGAGTGCGTTGCATATGAAAGACCCATTGCGCAGAATCATTCGTTGGACGAGTAAGGTGATGAGTATAAAAGAGGTCGCACCGGGAGAATTTGTCAACTATGGAAATGCTTATCTGACAACCCGACGTCAAAAAGTCGCGGTTGTGCCGGTAGGATATTTTCACGGTTTCACACGAAGCCTGTCAAATGTGGGTCAGGTGTTGATTCATGGCAAGCGCTGCCAAGTCGTCGGAACGGTAAACATGAATATGATGGTGGTGGACGTTACCGATCTCAATGGAGTACTGAAGGGGTATGAGGTGGTGATCATCGGCAAGCAGAAGAAAATGGAAATCTCTGTCGCCTCATTTGCGGAACTAACACCATTTCTCAACTATGAAGTCCTCGTTGGGCTTCCCTCCGAGATTCCCCGTCGAGTCGAGAACTGACCGTTCCTACCACTCTCTGCATTTTCTGAAACCGTCCTGAAACCGGGGAATAGTGCCACGACGTGAGGTTCGTACGGTCGCCGGGGATCGTTGAGTACGTTGTCTCGCCCCGGCCTTCATAGCGGTCAGCAATGATGGAGACTATGTGAGGAAAGAGGAGAGGTAAGAGTTTTGAGCCACTTCACAAGGAAATATCTGAACCTCGAAAAGTTCAAGCGCCAGAAATAACCAAGCGTTACGGCTTGCCGTGGGGTATTCTGATTATTTAGGATATTTGGAGTCATTCCGCTTTTTTGTCTTATCTCGGGTGTGAACATGTGTATATTATTATTGAACTGAAGGATCGGAATGGTCCTGATTAAAGGATTGCAGGTAGTCGATGAGGTAGGGGAGAAGTTGAGCTCCCGTAAAGCCCTGCTTTGACTAAAATTCCTGACAACATCCTAGTTTACTGAAACATCTTCTTGACTTCGCAACGCCTGCCAAACCACCTTGTAGAGCTTACAGGGACTATTCCTGATACTTTCGAAAGAGTTGGAAATGCATTTTCTATGCATGGATCAACGCTGTTATGGCGCAACTGCTCTTTCCAGCAAAGCCTGCTACTGATATAAATGAGCAGACTGCCAAAGATTGCACATCCCATTGGAGGATGTCGTGAAAATCCGAAGAAGTGCCCAAGCTCGATTTACTTCTTCAACCCCCTCCAAACGATTACCTGTACGAAGCTCAATGCACTCAATAAGAAATGTCTGTTCGTGTGGTGAGCGAATAGATGTTGCTGACAGCTTCACAGCCCGAGAACCCGCATTTAACATACTGATCGACAGCCTGCACGGATTTGTCCGCATTTGGGATAACAGCCCCAATTTGACAATGCGTATCCTCCCGCCACTTCTGTAATTATCGAATGACTTCTATACTCGATCCGGGACGCAGCCCGTTTTAGTGGGTGTTCCGGAGAAGACTCAACTTGTAGGGGAAACCGTGAATTACAAGGCCAGTCTCCTGATCATTCTTTGCTTCACTTTAGCCAGTGCAACTGCGCTTGCACGGCCGGAGACTGTCGTAAAGGTTGGCGTCTATCAGAACAGTCCAAAGATTTTTACGGATGAGAATGGGACGGCAGAAGGGATATTTATTGATGTTCTGGAAAATATTGCAGAAGAAGAAAATTGGCGGCTTGAGTATGTTCCAGGCTCATGGCAGGAGTGTCTTGACAGGCTTGAGAGCGAAGAGATAGACCTGATGCCCGATGTTGCCTACTCGGATATTAGAGCTCAACGTTATGACTTCAGTAAAAAATCCGTGCTCAACAATTGGGCGGTTGTCTACGCCCAAAAAGACTTGAAAATTGAATCTTTACTTGATTTGGAAGGCAGAAAAATCGCTGTGATGGAAGGAGACATTTCGTCAAACGAATTCGAAGAAACACTGAACAAGTTCAATGTTAAATACACCCTGATTGAGACTTCCGATTTTCACACCATTTTCGAACTACTCAACAGCGATTCGGTCGATGCTGGTCTGATAAGCCGCCTCTATGGAATCCAGTATGAAAAACAATATCGCGCCGAGAAGACACCGATCATCTGTTGCCCTGTAAATCTTCACTTTGCCACAACCAAAGGGAAAAATCAGTACCTGATCGATACCATCGATAGACATCTGAACAAAATGGTGATTGATGATCAATCGATTTATTTTCAATCTCTGGATAAGTGGTTTGGAATTAGGCCAGCTAAAAAATCCATCATATCAGGCTGGATGTGGATTGTACTGATTTCGTTCAGTTGGGGGTTTCTGGTTTTTGTGACTCTCCTCCTGTACCAAAAATCACGAATCAAAACTGTGACAGCCAGAATAGGGCAGGCGAACGTTGAACTATATCAAAACTTCCGCACTCTGAAAATTTTAAGCAGATGCAATCAAGAATTAGTGCGAGCACAAGATGAACTGACTCTAATGGAAAAGATATGTGAAATCATAGTCAGCACAGGTGGGTACAAAATGGCATGGGTAGGGTACACCGAGCAGGATGAAAAAACGATAATGCACCCGGTCGCTCATGCAGGTTTAGAAGAAGGGTATCTCGAAACACTCAAAACATCTTTGGCAGATGTGGAAATGGGGCAATATCCCACAAGGATGTCTATGCAAAGTGGTCAACCGTTTGTAGTACATGACATTCTGAATGATGCTGCTTATGCTCAATGGAGGTCTGAAGCGGTCAAACGCGATTACAAATCATTTCTGGCTATACCACTCAAGTTGGATGGGCGTGTGTTTGGTGCATTGAGCATTTACTCTGCCAAATCCAACGATTTTGATTCAGAAGAGTCACAACTCCTGACCGAATTAGCGAACGATTTAGCCTATGGCCTTACAGCATTGCGAAGGCGAATTCAGCAAAGAGATGTAGAAGCGGCGCTGCGAGAAAGTGAACGGAAATACCGCGAGTTGGTGGAGGGTACGCTGATCGGAGTCTATCGATCCCAGCCTGACGGGAAGATACTTCTTGCCAATTCCTCCATGGCAGAGTTGCTCGGTTATGGCTCTGTAGATGAGCTGATGAAAAACAGTGCGCAGAAAATTTTTTCAAACTCTGACGAACACCTGAAATTCGTAGAAGCTTTGGAAGAGAATGGACAGGTTGTCGGATTTGAATCGGTATGGCGCAAGGCTGACGGGCATGAAATCAACGTGCTGGATAATGCGCGCTGTGTTCGCGACGCTAATGGAACGACCCTTTACTATGAGGGCATGGTTGAAGACATCTCGGAACGCATTCAGGCAGAAACAGCGTTGCGTGAGAGCGAACGAAAGTATCGCGAGCTTGTGGAAAATGCCAACAGTATCATTTTGCGCTGGAATGGTGATGGGATAGTCATTTATCTGAACGAGTATGGACAACGTTTCTTCGGCTATACCGAAGCCGAGATCTGCGGTCGCCATATAGTTGGAACCATCTTCCCGGAAAACGGAAGTGGCGCTCGGGATCTTGCCACGCTTATGGAGCAGATCTGTGCCAATCCAACTGCATTTGAGCTAAATGAAAGTGAAAGTGTTCGTCGCAACGGCGAACACGTTTGGATCGCTTGGACCAACAAGGTTGAGCTGGATCAGAATGGCCAAGTAGTAGAGATCCTGAGCATGGGGTTCGATATCACCGTTCGTATGCGAATCGAGGAGGAGCTTCGAGAATCCAAGGCCGGCCTTGAACGACGTGTTATCGAGCGTACTAAGGAGCTGGCTCAAGCAAAGGATCGAGCTGAAGCAGCCGACCGCACAAAGTCTGTTTTCCTCGCAACGATGTCCCACGAGTTACGTACACCACTTAACTCGATCATCGGTTTCACCGGGGTTATTCTTCAGGGGTTGGCCGGGCCGGTGAACTCCGAGCAGCAAAAGCAACTCGAAATGGTGCGCGACAGCTCACGGCATTTGTTGGCCCTGATCAACGATATACTCGACATCTCCAAAATTGAGTCCGGTCAATTGGACATGCACGAAGAATTGTTTGATTTGCGTGCCTTGATTCTGAAGGTTACCGAGAATGCAAAACCGCTGGTCGAGAAAAAAGGTCTGGCCCTGCAAGTGAAACTTGCACCGGAGATCGGTACTCTTGTAAGCGATGCGCGCCGCATCGAACAGGTGTTGATAAACCTCCTCAACAACGCTATGAAGTTTACGGAGCGGGGCACGGTTGCCCTCACGGCAGAAATCACATCCAATGAACATCGCACTGCACATTCTATGATTAAGATTTCTGTCGTTGACACAGGCATCGGCATCAAACAAGAGGATCTAGGCAAGTTGTTTAAGCCGTTTCAGCAAATTGATGATGGCCTGTCTCGTCAGCACGAAGGCACCGGGTTGGGTTTAACCATTAGCCAACGGTTGGTTCAGTTTCTTGGTGGTGAAATTCATGTGACGAGTGAATGGGGCGTGGGTAGCGAGTTCACTTTCACGCTGCCATTTAAGGATCAGGGGATATCATGAAAAAGAAAATTCTTCTCATAGAAGACAACGAGCAAAACCGCTACCTCGCCACGTTTTTGCTCGAGAAGAAAGGTTACTCCGTTATTCCGGCCAACGATGGACTGATAGCCCTCGAAATTGCGGGGCGCATTCGACCAGATTTGATCCTGCTCGACATCCAACTGCCCACCATGCACGGATATACTGTCGCCCGGGAATTGCGCAACAATCCGGTCCTTAGCAAGACACCAATCCTTGCGGTAACCGCTTACACGATGCCGGGAGATCGGGAAAAAGCGATGGAGGCCGGTTGCAATGGCTACATCGAAAAGCCGATCGACCCGGAAACATTCGTAACCGAAATTGAGCACTACTTGGGTGATGTATGAAAAGTGAACCTGCCACAAATCGAATCCGGGTTCTGATTGTTGACGACAAGGAGAACAACCTCTACCTCCTGCGCGTACTGCTACAAGGAGAAGGGTACGAGGTTGTCTCAGCCGTCAATGGCGCCGAAGCGCTGGAGAAAGCTCGGAAGAATCCGCCATGCCTGATTATCGCTGATATTCTGATGCCGGTAATGGATGGATACGCCTTATGTCGTGAATGGAAGATGGACGAATTATTGAAGAGCATTCCCTTCGTTTTCTACACAGCAACCTACACCGATGACCGGGACCGGGATTTCGCGCTCAGCCTTGGCGCCGAAAGATTCGTTGTCAAACCCATGGAGCCGGACGAACTAATGTCGATCATCCGGGAGGTTATTGAGCAGGCCGGAAATTTGAGGGAGGTTAAGGTAAAGACGGGACAGGCGCCGCCGAGGTCCAAGGCTGAATCGGCGGAGAGCGAAGAAAACGGTTATTTGAAGCAATACAGTGAAGTGCTAATCCGAAAACTCGAAGCCAAAATGATGCAGTTGGAGAAAGCAAACCGCGAACTGGAGCAGGATATAATACTGCGCAAGAGGACGGAGGACGAGCTGGCCGAAAGCGAGGAGCGGTTCCGCCACCTTGCCGAGAACGCCCTTGACATCATCTTTCGCGTCAAGTTGGATCCACCAAGTATCAAATATGTCTCCCCCTCGATCGAGAAGATATTTGGATATACACCCAAGGAGGCCTACAGCGACTTCAACATTCTGATGAAAATCATCGCGGAGGATTATCATCAATGGCTTCTTGAATACCTCTCCAATCCCGAAGATCAATTGAGCGGGTTTGTCGTCGAATGCAGGCACCGGGATGGTTCACAACGCTGGATTGAGGTGAACAGCAGGACAATTTTGGATGAAAATGGCAAAGCGGTGGCGATCGAGAACATTGCGAGAGATGTGACGGAGAGAATTATTGCAGAAAAAGAGCTGGCGAAGAGCGAGGAGAACTTCCGCGGTCTCATAGAGCATTCCGGTGATGCAATCTATGTTCTGCAGGACAACCGCTTTGTCTTTGTCAACCCCAAATTCGAAACACTCTTCCGTATTTCCGTAGAGGATGTGCGAGCCGAAGAATTCGATTTCCAGACATTAATTTCTCCGGAGAGTCTTGAACTGATTATTGAAAGAGAAAGGCGTCGGCAACGAGGTGAATCTGTATCGCCGATGTACGAATTCCACGCGAGACGGAAAGACGGGAGTTATATCGATGTGGAGGCGTCCGTCAATGAGGTCACCTTCCAGGGCAAGCCTGCTGTCCTCGGGATTCTCCGTGATATCTCCGAACGCAAGCAGGCTGAAAAAATTCTGGAGGAAAGCGAAGAGCGTTTCCGAACCCTGATCGAGGAAGCTCCGGACGGAATTTTCGTCCATAGCGAAGGGGAATTCGTTTTTCTCAATTCGGCAATGCTCAAACTTTATGGAGCCGAAAAAGCCGAGGATCTAGCCGGGAAGGGACCCCTAGCGGACATAGCCCCTGAATATAGAGAAGCGGTCAGCAAACGCATGCAAGCGCAAAATGAAATCGAGGGAGCTGCGTCAAGAATGGAGATGGATTGCCTGCGTCTTGATGGCACACGGTTTCCAGTCGAGACCACCGGGGTTCCACTGCAGTATCAGGGCCATGATGCACACCTGGTATTCGTCCGTGACATCTCCGAACGAAAGCAGGCCGAAAAAACTCTGGCGGAAAGCGAAGAACGTTTCCGATCTCTGATCGAAAAAGCCCCGGAAGGCATTTTCGTCCAGAGCGAAGAGCGCTTCGCTTTTCTCAACCCTGCAATGCTCAAACTCGTTGGAGCCTCAAAAACCGAGGATCTACTCGGGAGCGACATATTTTCAATAATAGCCCCGGAATATAGAGAAGCGGTCGCTAAGCGTATTCAAATCCAATCTGAAACCAGGGCCCCTGTACCAGTCATGGATCAGGAATACCTGCGTCTTGACGGCACACGGTTTCCAGTTGAAACCATTGCGGTTCCAATACAGTATCGGGACCATGATGCACACCTGGTATTTGTCCGTGACATCTCCGAACGCAAGCAGGCTGAAAAAACTCTGGCGGATAGCGAAGAGCGTTTCCGAACTCTAATCGAGGATGCCCCGGAAGGAATTTTCGTCCATAGTGAAAGACAATTCGATTTTCTCAACAAGGCAATGCTTAGTCTTATTGGAGCCGAAAAAGCCGAAGATATGCTCGGGAAGGAAATCTTTTCGGTTTTAGCCCCGGAATATAGAGAAGCAGTCAGCAAACGTATACAAGCGCGAACTGAAATCGGGAAAATTGCGCCACCAATGGAAATGGAATTCCTGCGTCTTGACGGCACACGGGTTCCACTCGAGACCACTGGGGTTCTAATAAAGTTTCAGGGCCATGATGCACACCTGGTATTCGTCCGTGACATCTCCGAACGAAAACAGGCCGACAAGTCCCAGGCGTGGATGACGCAGTCGCTGGATGCTTCTCCGCTCGCCGCAATCATGGTCGATCCAGAGGGCAAAACGCATTGGGTCAATCAGCTATTCAAAACGATGTTTGGATTCAGTTCTGAAGAGGTGGTGGGCAAGCCGTTCATCTCGTTCCTTGATCTTACGACCTCAAGTCTTGAAAAACCTGAGCAGTTGGCGTCGGTACTGAGTGGAAAGGAAGGACGCTGGTACGGTGCTGTCCCGGTGATTGCCAAGGACGGTGAAAAAATCTCCACATATCTAGCCATTTCGTCCGTGAAAGATTCCGAAGGAACCATTCTTGGTTCTATCGTCAAGTTGTTGGATCGCCGTCCGCTGAAGGAACTTGAGAGTGCCAAGATTCGTCTCGAGAACGAGCTTAACCAGCAATTCCACCTCTCGCAGGTGGGCCTGCTCACATCTGGATTTTCGCATAATCTCCGCAGTCCTCTCAGCGTTATCATCATGGTAAGTACCCAAATTCAGCAAAACATTGAAAAAGTTCTCCAGGAATCGCCCGAGGATCCCTTTGCCCTTTATGAAGGCCTTGACAACTCTTCGTTACTGTTGGAGAAAGTCAAGCAAGCATCCGACCGAATCAACCTGATCATCGATGAGTTGATGGCGTACCATCAGATGAATACGCAGGCCGATGGGGCACCCATTGACCTGAACAATATCATCCGAACTGATGTGGGTCTTCTGAAGGCGGACATGGATATCAAGCAAAAGATCGAAATGGATCTCAATCTGCTTCCGGGTCACCTCTGGGTAAAAATGCGCCCGAGTGAGATTTCACAGATTTTCCTCAACCTGACCGCGAACGCCCGTGATGCAATGAACGGTGCTGCAAAGCGAGTGATGACCATCCGGAGCGGAGTCAGCGACGACAGCTCAGAAGTCTGGTTCGAGGTGCAGGACACAGGTGTGGGGATGCCGCAGGAGATTCGAGAGAAGATTGGGCAACCATTTATTACAACCAAGCGTGAAGATCCGAAAATGAGGAAGTGCGGCAGCGGAACAGGGCTTGGCCTGTATATGATTAAGCGGCTGCTCAGTGATCACGGAGGCCGACTTGAGGTCGAATCAGAACCGGGCGACACACGTATCAGAGTCCATCTAACCGCAGCAGAACCGCCTGTGGAGGTGGTACAATGAACGAGAAACGGCCTAAGTATCTGCCCCGACCTTTTGGGAAGCCTGTTCCAGCAGACGAATGGAAACGATGCTTTCTGCGCGTTCGCAAACGGTATCCGGATCTGAACCTGTATGACGGTGTCAGGGATTATTCAAGCAGGCTTCTTCGATATTTTCACAACGAGAAGGATCAACCCTGTCTGCAGATAGATTCGCCGGTTCCCAATGCCGCTGATCGGCTGATAGAACAGAAGGTGACTCTGCTTGTTCGTGCGCAATACTTCGAGGCCGGAATTCACCACCGCCTCTCCTTCGATGCCCTTCTGGAAAGCCAGGAAGTAGCGGAGGACGGACTGCCGATCATACAGATGCGCATCCTCCCGCCAGTGCAGCAGGTGTCAAACATTTTTGTTGCCGTCCCAAGTAAAGACCGGCCTGTTTTTCTCGAGGTGCCGATTGACGGTGCGCCGCCGATGATTCGGGTTCTTGAATTGAGTGAAGGTCGTTTGAAAGCCTTCATGCCGAACGCAAGCCAGATTTTGCCCCAGAACAGAGACGTACGTGATATCAGAATGCAGCTTTTCGATGTGGGCGAAGCATTAGTGTGCGGTAAAATTGTGGAAAGTAGTGACGAGGATTTCCAGATCGAACTTGAGTCCAAAACTGCCGCTGCCCAGGCAATGATTGAAGACTATCTCGAAGGGGAGTTCAGCAAGCAGGTGCAACCCCCGGAGGTTGAAGGCGAGCAGGCGAAAGCTCCTCGCAAGGTGATAGAGGAGTCGAAAAAGGTAGAGAAAGCGGAAAAAAAGGAAGAAAAGGTCAAGACGGCGTTAATCATTGTAGAAGATGAGACGGTACGATCGCGTTTGACAAATGTGCTCCAGAAACTGGGTTGGCAGGTCAATGAGAGTGAATCCTTCAGTGACACTCCGCCGAGTGAATTCGAACGCTCGGACCTGCTGGTTCTCACCACCCAACTGGACGGCAAACATGCAGTGGATCGGCTGCAACAGTTGATTCGCGACGAGATGATTTTGAAGAAGATGTTTATCCTCATCGGTTCGCAAGTCAATGAGGCGCGTGAGGAGGATTGGCCCCGCCTGGGAAAGGGGGTGTTCATCCGGGAAAAGGCTCCAGAGGTTTGGATCGAGCGCAAGCTCATATCCTGGTTTGCGCCAGAACCGGGTGTTCAAAGACGATCGATCCCTGAAGAGCGGGCGGCGCCGCTGGTCCTTGTGGTGGATGATGAACCATCATTGCTTGAAGTGGAAGTTGACCTTTTGCAGCGGCATCTGTTTCGAACCATTAGTGCGAACAACGGCTGGGATGCTCTTCGTGTCGCCAGAAATCTACGGCCAGATTTGATTTTACTCGATATCGAGATGCCCGGTATGTCGGGCATCGATGTGCTCAAGCGGTTGCGTGAGACGGAATTGACGAAAAACATCCCGGTGATCATGGTAACAGGCAGATGTGACGAGGGGCTCGTGGCAGAGGCGCTCGAAGCGGGTATCGAGGATTATATCCTGAAACCTTTCGCTGAATCAAATCTTCTCGAACGAATTCGTACGGTGGTGTGAGTTGAACGTTCACGGGCTTCACACTTTGCAAGAGGAAACTGGATTTGGACAGGATTCACAGGAGATAGATGTCAATGATTGGTGCTAGCGAGAAATTCGAAGCGGCCATCCTCGCGATGGATAGAATTGGTGCCAAGCAGGTGCTGGAGGATGCATGCCAGACCATGCTCCCGCTGGATGTGACTCAAGACGTTGTAGCTCAGGCGTTGGAACGGATAGGCGAGGCGTGGACGGAGGGCAGGATAGCGCTTTCGCAAATCTACATGAGTGGACGCATCTGCGAGCAGTTGATTGATGATCTACTTCCCCCCGCCAGCGCCGAGAGAATCAATCAACCCAAAATGGCCATCGCGACGCTCCAGGACTATCATATGCTCGGAAAAATCATCGTCTATTCGCAACTTCGCTCGGCAGGCTACGAAGTTGCTGATTATGGTCGGATGGAAATTCAACCACTGGTTGATCGGGTTGTAAAAGAGCAGATTGAGACGCTTTTAATTTCCACTCTTATGTATGCTTCAGCTTTGAATGTAAAAGAGGTCATTCTTCGACTGAAAACAGTTTCACCGCATACGAAAGTCATCGTTGGAGGTGCCCCCTTTATCATGGACACGCATCTTTGGCAATCCGTTGGTGCCTATGCCATGGGAGCCAACGCAGGTTCCGCGGCACAAATCATTGCACAAATCCTGGGGGATACAGCGTGAGTGAAATGACCTCATTGGAACGAGTGCTGACAACACTTGGCCATCAAGAACCCGACCGGGTTCCGCTCTTTTTGCTCGTCACTATGCATGGTGCGAAAGAGCTGGGACTGACGCTAAAAGAATATTTTTCCAAAGGGGAATATGTTGCGGAAGGGCAACTTCGGTTGCGTGCAAAGTACCGTCACGATTGCTTGTATCCATTCTTTTACGCTTCGCTTGAGACTGAAGCAATGGGAGGAGAAGTAATTTTTCGCGAGGACGGTCCAGCCAACTCCGGTGAACCGATATTTAAAAATGCCCAACAGATCCGAGCCTTTCAGCCCCCACATGTTAAAGATACGGAATGCCTGAGAAAAGTAATCCAGAGTATCGAAATACTGAAAGACAAAGCTGGTGCCGATGCCCCCATCATTGGTGTGGTCGTGTCGCCTTTCTCGCTTCCTGTCATGCAGATGGGTTTCGACCGCTACATTGAGCTGATATATGAGCAACCAGAAATATTTGAACTACTTATGCAACGAAACGAAGAGTTTGCTGTCGAATGGGCAAATGCGCAGCTCGCAGCCGGTGCAACAGCGATCTGTTACTTCGATCCGGTCAGCTCTCCATCAATTATTCCAAGGGATTTGTACCCTCACACTGGATATCAGGTTGCCAAACGCACAATTTCCCGTATCAAGGGGCCGACCGCGACACATCTAGCTTCTGGGCAGTGCCTGCCAATTATAAACGATTTGGCGATGACAGGAACCGCGATAGTAGGAGCAAGTACCCTCGAAGATTTAGCTGAGGTCAAGCGAGCTTGTAAAGGAAAGCTGACTGTGCTGGGGAATCTGAACGGCGTCGAAATGTGCCGATGGACCACCGCAGAAGCCGAGCAGGAAGTGAAAATGGCGATAACGAAAGCCGCAAGCGGTGGTGGATTCATTCTGTCTGACAATCACGGAGAAATTCCCTTGCAGGTTCCTGATGAGATCCTGTATACAATATCCGAAGCAACACGGACTTGGGGTAAATACCCAATTAAGGGTGAATAAAAATGTCAGGCCGTTTCAGACTCAACATCTGCGAATACTATCGCGCTGAAATCTGCGCTCTGCAAACCGAAACCGAGTTTGCAAATCTAGACATCAATTTTTTCCCGGCACGTTGCGGGCGACCGCCGATTACTCTCGCGGAATTGAATCAAGAATCTTCTGATTCACCTGATGATGACTATTCTGTATGCATCGGATCGGCTTGTCTGGTGCATCTCGCTAATAGTACCGAAGCAGCTTCCAGAGTGCAGATTCATCATCTCAGGCAGTGTTTCTCGCTGTTCATTCCGGAAGTACTGGTAGATCACTTCACACTTTCTGGCGCTTATCTGTGTACTCCCGGATGGCTTGTCGATTGGCGTTTACAGATGAGTGAATTGGGCGAGGATCAAGCAATTATTCGCGAAATTTTCCATGATTCCGCTTCAAAAATCGTATTGCTGGATACGGGGGTTGACCCGAACAGTGCCAGTCTCCTTAGAGAATTTGCTGAGTACCTGGATCTGCCTTGCGAAGTCCTTGCAGTAGGCTTGGATCACTTTCGGCTGAGGATTCACAATCTGCTTTTACAGAAGCAAATTCAAGTATTGCAACAGCAACGGGGCAGAGCTGAAACCGCTGACCAGCAAAATCCAGCTGATTATGCGATGGCTCTCGACCTTCTGAGTGAACTTCCCCGCTCGGAAACGGAAGAAATTGTCATTGATCGAATCGAGTATGTGCTCTCCATGTTGTTTGCGCCAATCGAGTACCACTTGCTGATAATTACTGACGGGAAAGCTGATAAGCTTCGATCCTATCAGCCGACCAAGACCAAAGAAGAAGTCATCGAGAGACTGATGATGATTGATCGGTCCTACGGAGTTACTGAAGATGGGGCAGGCTTTTTCTTCAAGGTAGGTGAGTCGGACAATACGATCGCTGTCATCGAGCTTACTGCTTGTACACAACGCGAGTCCGTTCAGCATTATCTCAATCTATGTCTTTCAATTCGAGGAATTGTCGCCCTCGCAATTATGAACGCGCGAATCTTCTCTGATAATCTGGAGACCACTCGAAAGTTGCAGGAAGCCCTCGAAAACGTAAAAGTGCTGCGAGGATTGATCCCAATCTGCTCTTACTGTAAGCAAATCCGTACCGATAAAGGTGCGTGGCAAGCTGTCGAAGAGTACGTCTCATCTCATTCAGAGGCGGTTTTCTCCCATGGAATCTGTCCTCAATGTATTGAAAAGCATTTTCCAAAGTTCGTCAAGAAGACCACTGATTAAGATTGGGATCACAAGATTTTCTATACCATTCATGTGGGCTGCTGGGTGGAGACGCCGGGAGACCAGAGGAATAATCGCTGTAATTGTTATTTAGGCTTAAATATTAATGACTTACAAGTCGTTTCGCAGGACTCTGTTTTCCAGCTTTTGCCAGATTTTACCACCGTTTATCAGAATCCTTGGCACATAACTGACACATCTTCCTGCATGAAGCAAGTCGTCGAAGCTGCTGCTCGCGGAATTCAGGAACTACCTTGAGTCCATCGTTCATGTTTGCAAGCAGGTCAATTCCGTCACGTGGTATTCCCAACCATGGAATTGGGTCGAGATATAACGACAAGTTCCAGGCTGCTTATTCCTGCTCGGCTACCACATCTTTCTCGGATGATCTCCGCAAGAGCGTCCATCCGACAACGGCGCTGATCGCAGAAGCTGTGAGGATTGCCAGTTTTGCCACCTCGAGATCCGGTCCATCCCCGAACGCAAGTCCCGCGATAAACAGGCTCATTGTAAAACCGATGCCGCCCAACAGACCCGCGCCGTATAGCTGTCGAATCGATACGCCTTCCGGGAAATCGGCGAGACGCAATTTGACGGCTAACCAGGAGAAACCGAATACCCCGACCTGCTTTCCGATAAACAATCCGATCAGAATACCCAGTCCGAGCGGCGTAGTCAGACCTCCCGCCATTCCTTCACTTCCAATAGTTACTCCAGCGTTGGCGAGCGCGAAAAGCGGCATGATGAACCACGTCACAAGAGGATGCAGGGCATGTTCGAGTCTTGTCAACGGAGGACGGGCCTGCTCATCGAGATCGGAGAGAGCTGTCAGTGCCGCATATTCCTGTTCCCTTGCTTCTTTGGTAGACCCTTTCTGCAGGTGGTGGGAGGCTGGTTCGACGCAGCGTAGGCCCCAAAAATGAGATTCCGTTTTATTGGTTTAAGAAAAACTGTTCGGATCCTTTCTGATGCCAAAGTCATTGCATCGATACTTCCTATTCGCTCTGATCGCAAATGACCGAGTCGACCAGTGGTTGAATCGCGGTACCGGTTGATGAAGGGAGGTGAGCGATGATACGCGGGCGGGATTTCAAATTGGGATAGCGATCGAGAAGTGTCTCCAATTGTTTTTCATAATTGGTACGCATGGTCAGAACGACATTGCCGCCAAAGGACAAATCCAATAGCGTGAGAATCGGTGCGAATCCTTCGCCAGCCGCCTCCAATGGCCCCACCTCATCCAGGATGAACCAATTCGCCTTGAGATCTCCTTGTGTACCATCCAACACCCACTGGAAAACCTCGGGATAAAAGGAAAACTTGCCCACGCGAAGGGCATTGGGAATCTTCTCCATCGTGTTCAGAGATTTCCTTTCCCCGCTGAACAGGTTCTCGATCTGATGATACCACACCTCTTCTTTGACTTTCACTTTGTGCGACACAAAACCAGTCACCTCGATATTTCGAGCACGGAGAATGCTCACCAGGTGGTTCACCCATGGGGACTTTCCACTACCTGGATCTCCTAAAATGATGATCAGGGAGGAGGTTGGTTTTTCAGCTAGAGTTTCCACAAGCTTATATGGATCGATGGAATTGTCTGTGTAAGACTCGGTGCTGAGGTTTTCAGCCAGGCAGACGATGTCCTCGAGGACAGCTGATGCAAATTGGAGTATTTGACCCAGGTGAATTTTTCTGCCATTTGCTTTGATAATTTGTGCGTAGCGGGCTTTAAGGATGCTGCGGAGAGTGGGCAGCGTCTCCTTTGAAATTGTGAAGAGGCTGTCCACATGATGAAAACGGAGTTTAAGGAGCAGTTCCCGCGTTCTCTGGCTGTCCAGATTGATCGTGAGAATTTGGAACAGTAGAAATACAACAATACCCCGCAGGGACATCAGAATCATCTTGCTGAGTTCATTCGAGCTGTAAGGAATGCCGAGAAAACGGCTTTCCAAATCGCCTGTGAAAAGAGGGGCCAACAGGACAAGCATCGCGATCAAGATCCAAAAGCGCACGTTAATCAGCGGACGCCAGGTGGCGGGGTTGTAAAAGTTCGCCAGAATCACAATAGCAAAGACAATGGGCAGAGGAGCCGCTTTCAGGTTCAGAACCGCTACAAAAACCACCAGGGCATACCAGAACCGTCTGGAAAGGAAGAGGTGCTTCACGATAGATGATCCTCGTCTCGCCGAATTCTTTTGAGCACTACCCAGCTGAACACCGCCGCCGATCCTGCCAGCAACCAATGCACTGCGATATACAGGCCCAATGCCCACCAACCAGCATGATGGCCAATCCGCCGGGAGATTCCGGCAACCAGATCCAGGATGACGGGAATGAAGCTTTGTCCGAAGAGGATGGATTTTGTGATGATGCTTTGCAGAATCGGATACACGGAAATGACCAGAGCGCTGAAAAGAAAAGCAAGCCGTCCGGTTCCCAAGATGCTGAGGAGTATTTCCAGCAGGAATCCTTCCACCACGATCGCTACGAACGGACCCAGTTTTACCGTACTGAAGCTGAGCATTTTAATCGATGCGGCGATCAGGCTCATGAGAATTGTGCTTCCACGCTTGGGATTCAGGGAGCGGGCTATCAGCACAATACCCATTCCAATACTGCCGAGAACAGATCCGGAAAAAGGCACATGGAGCAGATGCATCAAGCTGCCCAGCGTCGCCTCGGCCAGTCCCCAGAGTGCGCCGAAGATGGCGATGTACACCATACTGCGGCGATCAAATCTGTCGGCTGTGAGCATTCCTGCTGCCCCTACGATTTCTTTTCAATGCGCTTGATGTAATGTGTCAGCGAGGTGCGAGGTATCCCCAGGATACGAGCCGCCGTGGTACGATTGTTTTCCGTCATCTCTAGAACCTGTTCGATGAGTTGGTCTTGGGCGACATGCAACAGGTTGACGTTAGATTGTGGACTAAGCCGCAGGGTGAACGTGGCGAGGTCATTGTTGGTATCTTCACCAACCGTCTCTTCAGAGCAGAGCATGTTGCGCAACTCGAGCTGATTATTTTTCGCCAGGAGTACACCGCGCTCAATGTAGTTCTTGAGTTCGCGGATATTACCCGGCCATGGGGCAGAGAGCAGGAAGGAACTGACCTTCTCGTCCAAGTTCTGAATCTTCTTGTTGAATACATCGTTGAACTTGTTGACAAACAATTTCGCTAAGGGCAGGATATCCATTCGCCGCTCTCGCAGCGCTGGTATTTGCAGGTGAGCAACGTTAAGACGGTAGAACAGGTCTGATCTAAAGCGGTTAGCTTTGATGAGTTCCTGCATGCGGGCGTTGCTACAGGCGATGAACCTGACGTCGATCTGCACCGGTGAGATGCCGCCGATACGGAAGAACTCTCCGTTTTCCAGGATGTGCAGCAGCTTGGTCTGTAAATCTATGTTCATCTCACCAATTTCATCCAGCAGGAGGGTGCCCCCATTGGCTTGCTCCACAAGACCCCGTTTTCCGTCTTGCCGAGCCCCGGTGAAAGAGCCTTTTTCGTACCCGAACAGCTCACTTTCCAACAGTTCTCTGGGGATTGCCGCGCAGTTCACTACAACAAAGGGTTGGTTAAATCGCGGACTGTTGAAATGGATATACCGAGCTAGAAGGTTCTTTCCCGTTCCTGTCTCGCCGTTGATCAACACCGTTGCCCGCGTTTGGGCAAATTCCTGCGCCAGATACATAACCGACTGCATTTCCGCGGATACCGCTATTATCTCTGGTAGAGCGCTTTTCGTGCGGAACTGCAGACGAAGATCATCCACCTCCTTGTTCAGTCTGTGCTGGTCGAGTGCCCGGAGAACAGCGTACCGGATGACTTCCGGAGGCTGCTCCTTCTGGATGAAATCGAAAGCTCCCAGTTTCATCGCTTCCACCGCGAGGTCTACGGTCGCGTAGGCAGTGAGCATGATGACGCTCATTTGCGGGTAGCTGATCAGGACCCCTCTTAGCACAGTCAGGCCGTCAACCTCCTTGAGCTTGTAGTCCAGCAAAAGCAGGTCAACTGTGTGAGTGCGGAGAATCTCCTCGGCTTCCGCATACGTATTGGCGGTGAGAACCGTATTCTCTTTTGAGTCCAGAATGCGCTTGATCGAATTGCATACCAACTCTTCATCGTCGAGGATCAGGGTTGTGAAGTTCATGGTCTAAACCGTTCTGTGCTGGGGAAATACAAGGTGAATGTGGTGCCAAGGTTGAGGTCACTGGAGACCCGACAGATCGCCTGATGTCCCTCCAGAATGCGCTGGGTTACCGCAAGTCCGAGTCCCGTTCCCCCAGCAGATTTTGTGAAGAAAGGATCGAAAATCTTGTCGAGGTCATCGGGGTCAATGCCCGACCCGGTGTCCTCGACAATGAATTCGACATTCCATCTGTGGCGCCTTGTGCGCAACGTCAAGGTTCCGTGCTTGCCCATGGCCTGAATGGCGTTCATGGCGAGATTGATCACCACCTGCCCAAGTTGATACTGATCACCTTTGATTTTCGGCAGGTGCTCGTCCAGTTCCAGCACCAGTTCAATGCTGGATTCTGCAACGTGTTTGTTCAGCAATTCCATGTTGTATTGGATCACTTCATTGAGATCCACTGCTTCCATTTTGGACTGGTGAGGTCGGGCGAAGTCCAGCACGGTGGAGATGATCTGCTCAATTCGGACCACGCTGCTTTCGAGCTCCGGATAGACGGCGTTCAGCTCGTTGTCTTCGTTCAGCTTTTCTTTGAGAAATTTCAAATTGTTGTTCAGCGCAAACAGAGGATTGCGGATTTCATGAGCGATTCCGGCGGAGAGGCGTCCCAGGGCGTTCATCTTCTCTGTTTGCAGCCATACCTTTTCGATCTGCTTGCGTTCACTCAAGTCGTTTAGATAGACGAAGGACAAATTTTCCTGCCCCTCGAGGGTGAGACCCGAGGTGATCACCACATCTACCGGGATGTCACGGGAATTTTTGGATTTCAGAGTAGTCTCAAACCGTTCGACATCGAAGGGAGGCTCCCCGCTTAATTCCGGATCCGGGGGGATCAGAAGCTTTCCAACCGTGTCCAGCAGGGAATCCAGTTTCCGCGTGATCAATTCGCTTTCTGAGTAACCGCTCAGCTGAACGAGTTTGTCGTTGAATTCAATGAAGTTTCCCGCAGTGTCAATGATTGCTACTGCCTCAGGGGAATTTTCGATGATCCTTCGATACTTACGTTCTGATTTGCGCAATTGATCGGTGAAACGTTGGATACGCTGTCCCATATGTTGGAACGTTGTCGCCAGTCTCCCAATCTCGTCATCTCTGTTGATTTTTAGATCAAAATTGTAGTTGCCATCTTCGAAACGGCTTGCTTGGATTTCCATCTGCCGCAAGGGTTCGATGATGGAGCGTTGGAGAGAAGAATAGAGCAGCACACTCAACGTAATGACCGCGATCACGGCCATCACCAGCATGAAAACGATGTTTGACCTGCGGGATTTGATGTAGCCATCGGCGGAGATCAGGATACTGATCCCACCCCGAAGATCTCCCTCTTTGTATCCTTGGCTAGCGTGACAACCAAGGCAAGAGGTTTGGGTATAAAGAGGGGCAAAATACCGGAAAAACTGTTGCTGATCCCGGCGCTCCAAGCGGTAGTATTCCCACCCGACATGAGCAGGTGTGTCCGAGAAATATTGTAATGCATGTTTTTCGAAATCATCTGGTTTGTTCATAGGATTGAGATAGTTTTCGCTAGCGAGGTGATAAGAAAATTTTCCGCCCAGTTTATCGCTGAGCATGCTTAATTCACGAGTGACCAGGGCTGGATTTTTCATGAGCAGGGTATCACCTTCTGCGGTGACGAGCAGGGGGTGGGCTAAATAGGGATTAGGTTCCATTCCGGGTTGTATTTTGACCAGAACGCCATCTTGGTCGGAAACCCACTTTCTGGTAATGACTACATTTCTATAAATGGCCCTTGCCGTAGTGAGCATTGCTTCATCATTTTGCGCATTGTTGCGGAGCACTAAGCCCGTAAATAACAAGGCCATGAACAGTGTCACCAAGCTCAATACGGTTACGACCACCTTGATGCTGAGACGCATCCCCCCCCCACGATAA